>Ga0307479_10000038_pt1 | contig 146182 bp, 135 predicted proteins | sample atmos_gasesECM4C_FD_203743 | JGI IMG/M metagenome (GOLD analysis project Ga0307479, IMG submission 203743) | Hardwood forest soil microbial communities from Morgan-Monroe State Forest, Indiana, United States - atmos_gasesECM4C_515 | ecosystem: Environmental > Terrestrial > Soil > Temperate...
AAGCGCCACCACAGTGAGATCGTTTCCCGTAAGCTGGAGCGCCAGAATTGCGCCCACGCCCGCGGAAGGCAACGTGGAGAGAATCGTAATCGGATGGATGTAGCTCTCATACAGGACGCCGAGCACGATGTAGACGGTGATCACAGCCGCCAGAATCAGCCACGGTTCGGTGGAAAGAGAATTCTGGAATGCCGCCGCCGTGCCCTGGAAAGAGGCATGGATGCTGGGGGGCAACTGGATATCCTTTTCCGCCTGCTGGATGGCAGTTGTCGCCTCGCCCAGCGAAGCTCCCGGCGCAAGATTGAACGAAAGCGTCACCACCGGGAATTGTCCCTGGTGGTTCACGGAGAGGGGAGTGCTCGTCGATTGCATGCGGGTGAAGGCTGAAATCGGAACCGGGGCCCCGCTGGTCGCGGCGGTGGCGGCATTGGCGGTAGGCGCTCCGGAATTCGGGGTGGTGCTGCTGGGCCGGATGTAGATGTCGTTGAGCGCTTCCGGGGTCTTGGAGAAATTCGGCAGGACTTCGAGCACCACGTGATACTGGTTCAATTGCGTGAAGATGGTTGAAACCAGCCGCTGCCCGAAGGCGTCGTACAGCGTATTGTCGATGGCCTGCGGAAGGATGCCCAGCCGCGAAGCGGTGTCACGGTCGATGGTGATGTTGGTCTTGAGCCCGCCGTTGAGTTGGTCGGTGGCCACGTCCCGCAGAGCCGGTGCGGCGCGCAGTTTATCCACCAGCTTGGGTGTCCATTGCGCCAGTTCCTGGGCATCCGCGTCTTCAATGGAGTACTGGAACTGGGTGCGGCTCACACGATCTTCCACAGTCAGATCCTGCACCGGCTGCATGTAAAGCGTAATGCCGTCCACCTGGGCCAACTCCGGCTGCAGCCTCCGGATGATCGCGGATGCGTCGTCGCTGCGCTGATCGCGTGGCTTCAAGTTGATCTGGATGCGGCCGCTGTTGGGAGTCGTATTCGTGCCGTCCACTCCGATGAAAGAAGACAGGCTGTCGACATCTTTGTCCTTAAGAATTACCTTCGCCAGTTCCTGTTGTTGCCGGGACATTGCGTCAAACGAAATGTTGTCCGGGGCTTCCGAAATTCCCAGAATCACGCCCGTGTCCTGCACCGGAAAGAATCCCTTGGGGACAACCACGTAGAGAACCAGAGTAAGAACCAGGGTTGCGAAGGTTATCAACAGGGTTGCGGTCTGGTGCTTCAGCACCCATTTCACGGTGCGTCCGTAAAACGCAATCACCCGGTTGTAATAGTCTTCTGTGACCTCGTAGAACCGCCCCTTCTCGCCCTCTTTGCGGTGCTTGAGCAGCTTGGCGCACATCATCGGCGTCAGGCTGAGCGAAACCGCTGCCGACACAAGAATGGTGACCGCCAGCGTCACCGCGAACTCGCGGAAAAGCCGGCCGACAATATCGCCCATGAACAACAGCGGAATCAACACGGCGATGAGTGAAACCGTGAGCGAGACGATGGTAAACCCAATCTGCTCGGAGCCTTTCAGCGAGGCATCGAGCGGCGAGTCACCGGCTTCCAGGTAGCGGTCAATGTTTTCGATCATCACGATGGCGTCATCCACCACGAATCCCGTGGAGATGGTCAACGCCATTAGAGTCAGATTGTTGAGGCTGTAACCCAGCACATACATCACGCCAAACGTACCTACGATGGAGAGCGGGACTGCCACGCTGGGTATCACCGTGGCTCGCAGGTTTCGCAGGAAGAAGAAAATGACGATGATCACCAGGACGATGGTCAACACCAACTCGAACAAAACGTCCTTCACGGACGCGCGGATGGTGGTGGTCCTGTCGGTGAGGATTTGCACCTTCACGGCCGCCGGCAGCGACGCCTGCAACTGCGGCAGCAGAAGCTTGATCCGGTCGACCACGCTGATGATGTTCGCCCCGGGCTGGCGCTGGACATTCACGATCACGGCTGGAGTCAGGTTCATCCAGGCCGCGAGCCGGATGTTTTCCGTGCCGTCGATCACGTTGGCCACGTCGCTTAGCCGCACCGGCGCCCCGTTGTGATAGGCAACGACGATAGGCTTGTACTGATCGCTGGAGAAGAGCTGGTCGTTAGCGCCGATGGTGTACGACTGGCGCGCCCCGTCGATGACGCCCTTCGCCTGATCTACATTGGCCTGGGCCATGGCGGTGCGAATATCTTCCAAGCTCAGTCCGTAGGAGGAGAGAGCGGTCGGGTTTACCTGGATTCGCACTGCGGGTTTCTGTCCACCGCTGATGGAGACCAGTCCCACGCCGGGCAATTGCGACACCTTCTGCGCCAGCGCCGTATCGGCAAGATCCTCCACCTTGGACAGTGGAAGCGAGTCCGAAGTCATAGCCAGCGTCAGAATCGGCGCGTCCGCTGGATTCACTTTGTTGTAAATGGGAGGATTCGGCAGGTCGGTGGGCAGGTAAGTCGAGCCTGAATTGATGGCGGCCTGCACCTGCTGCTCTTCCACATCGATGTTCTGGTCGAGGCCAAACTGCAGCGTGATGACCGAACTGCCAAACGAACTGGTCGAGGTCATCTGGCTTAGTCCGGGAACTTGCCCAAACTGCCGCTCCAGCGGTGAAGTCACCGACGACGCCATCACGTCGGGATCCGCGCCAGGATAGAACGTGACAACCTGAATTGTTGGGTAATCGACCTCCGGCAGGGCGGAAACCGGCAGTTGCAGGTAAGCGACCCCCCCCACCAGCAGTACGCCCACCATCAACAGCGTGGTCGCTACCGGGCGAAGAATGAATAAGCGTGAAGGGCTCATGAAGCGGGAGTTCCTGAATTTGCCGCGCCTCTGCTCGTTCCGCTGGGCGCGTTGCCGGGCCCGCCACTGCGCGGCGCAATCTTGCTGCCGGTTTGCAGTTTGTCCTGCCCGTCGGTGACCACCGTGTCGCCGGGATTCACCCCGCTGGTTATCACCGTAGTATTGCCTTGCGTCAGCGAGATGGTTACGTTCCTGGCCTCCACGGAGTTATCGGGCTTCGCCGCATATACAAACGCTCCTTGTGGACCGCGCAGAATCGCCGCCGTGGGCAGCACCGTGCTGTTCTTCCGAGTCTCCAGAAGAAGATTCGCGTTCACGAATTGGTTGGGCCAGAGTTGATTGTCCTTGTTGTCGAACACAGCCTTGAGCTTCGCGGTCCCGGTGGTCTGGTCGATCTCGTTATCGATGGTCAGCAGTTTCCCGGTCGCCAGCTTGGTCTGATCGTCGCGGCTGAACGCATCGACGAGCAGCGTCGTGTTCTTCATGTGCTGCGCCACTGTTGGCAGCTGATCCTCGGGCAGGGTGAAGATCACCGCGATGGGTTGCAACTGCGTGAGGATCAGCATGGGCGTCGTGTCGGACGCATGCACAATATTTCCCGGGTCGACCTGCCGCAGCCCAACCCGTCCCGCAAACGGAGCCGTAATGTTGCAGTAAACCAGCTGCAGCTTGGCGTTATTGATCTGCGCTTGGTCGGTGCGCACCGTCCCATCGAGTTGATCGACAGTAGCTTTTTGCGTGTCCACCTGCTGCTGCGCAATGCTGCCGGATGGAATCAGTGAGGTATAGCGCTCCAGATTGAGTTTCGCATCGCGCAGCGAAGCCTCATCCCTGAACAACTGCGCCTGAGCTTGTTCCAGTTGCACCTGGAAGGGCCGCGGATCCACCAGGATCAGCAACTGCCCCTGGTTTACCGTCTGCCCTTCTTTGACCTCGACACGCATGATCTGGCCGTCGACCCGGCTCTTGATATTCGCTGTGTTGAATGCCGTCACCGATCCCAACCCCGTCAGGTATACGGGAACGTCCTGTTGCTGCACCTTGGCCACCGCGACGGAAACTACGCGCGGGGCCGCAGCCTGCGCTTTCTGCTGTTTTGAGTCGGCGCTGCTGCTGCAACCCGTGAGGCAAGCGAACACAGTCAGCGCCATGGCCGCAACGGCCAGGAAGCCGACGCGCCGCAATGTTTCGCGAAGATTCGTATTCAATGTCCACACAGTTTTCGTCAGGTGGAGCTCTTCACAAGATCGGTGCTGAAACTGCCTGTTATTAGACGTTTTCATTTTGGATTCAGTTGCGGCAACTCCGCCCGGAAGGGGGCAATTCTTCGTACGCCTAGATCCTCCCGCTGGAGAGGCTCAGGTAGGAACTGAAACGCAGATGCAATAGTAAGACCAGACCCTACAAGCATCAACCGCGACGTCGCGGCAGGTCAAGCGTGAGGCGAAGGTTTTACAAATCTTTACTCGGTTTGACTGTGCCTTTACGCTGAGCTTAGCCGTAGAACCGACGACACGGGATGCTTCGATTCGTAGGTAGAAATCTCAGCTTCGTGCTGGAGGGTGAGGCCAATATCATCCAGTCCATTGAGCAGGCAATGACGCACGAATTCGTCGATCAAAAACTTCGCTGAGAATCCCCGATCGTCGCGCACCTCGCATTGCTCCAAGTCAATCTCAAGCTGGTAATCTTTCGTGTCGCGGGCTCTCCGCATCAACTCCGCAACTTCATCCTCGCTCAAACGCACAGCCAGGAAACCATTCTTCGAACTGTTATTGGCGAAGATGTCCGCGAATGACGACGAAATGACGGCGCGAAATCCGAAATCCGCCAGCGCCCACACCGCATGCTCGCGTGACGAACCGCACCCAAAATTCTTTCCCGCGACCAGAATGCTAGCGCCTTCATAGCGTGGCTCGTCCAGAACAAACTCTGCGTTCTTTTTTCCGTCCACCGCAAACCGCCAGTCGTAAAACAAGAATTGCCCAAAGCCGGTGCGCTCAATCCGCTTAAGAAACTGTTTGGGAATGATCTGATCGGTGTCCACATTCACCCGGTCCAGCGGCGCCACGCGCCCGCGATGTACTGTAAATGGCTTCATAGCAGAATCCGAATCGAAACCCCCACGACTTTAAGCTGGTTCAGTCTTTGGCTCCGTGCTTGCGCAACAACTCCTCTACCTCTTTCTGGCCGTTCCTCTGTGCTGACCGGAGAGGGGTCCAGTCACGCCTGGTCTTGGGATTGACCTCCGCTTTGTGAGCCAGCAGGAGTTCCGCCATGGCCGCATCGCCACGCATCGCCGCATCGGCTAGAGCGCATCCGCCCAGTTTCCTCTTAGCGTTTACATCGGCGCCCTTGACCAGCAGCAGTTCCGCTACGTCGCGGGCGCCATTGGAAGCGGCATCAAGCAAAGGAGTGTTGTCCCAGTTGTCACGGGCGTCGACAGCTGCGCTATGCGCGAGCAAGACTTCTGCGACCTCGCGATGACCGGTAGCAGCCAGATGTAAAGGCGTCCAGCCTTTATTAGTCCTTGCGTCGACCTCCGCCTTACTCGCAAGCAGCAATCTCGCAGCCTCAACGCGGCCATTAGCCGCAGCCAGATGCAAAGGGGTCTCGCCATTGTTATCCTTGGCCTCCTCCTCGGCGTTGTGCGCCAGCAGCATGGCCGCTATCTGAGTATGGCCAGTCTGGACTGCGAAGTGCAAAGGTGTTGAACCGAGACTGTTTCGCGGGTCAACATAAGCGCCGTGAGTCATCAGCAATTCCGCCACGCTCGTGGATCCTCGCATAGCTGCGACGTGCAGAGCGGTTGGAATGGATTTCGACGAGTCGGAATTGACGTCGGCACTTTTCGCTATCAGCAACTTGGCGATGGCCGCGCGGTCATAAAATGCCGCCCAATATAAGGGCGTAGCGCCCATCTCCTTATTGAAAGGCAGATCCGAATCCGCTTCGAGCAGCGTTCTCGCCCTTTCCGTGTCGCCAACCACGACTGCCTCAAAAAGCGCATGACTATCGCTACAGAATGCACAGCTGCTGAAGAAGACCGCGAAAAGAAAGAGGCATAGTGCGGGGACGACCGGAAACGTTTTATGCAAGCTGCCGTGGGGACCGGACAGCCGATTATTTTGATGCATAGCTCATCCTAGGGGACATGAAGTCATACGCAAAAACTAGCCCTCTCTAGAAGGCCGCAGGCCTGACTTCGTGTTCACTGAAATTTCCAATTCCTTATATCCGTAAAATGCCCGGCAATCGCCGCCGCCGCCGCCATCATCGGACTTACCAGATGCGTCCGCCCACCCCGTCCCTGCCGCCCTTCAAAGTTCCGGTTGCTGGTCGAGGCACAGCGCTCGCCCGGCTGCAAAATGTCCGGATTCATTCCCAGACACATGGAGCACCCGGACTCTCGCCACTCAAATCCGGCATCCAGAAAAATCTGATGCAGACCTTCCTTCTCCGCGGCGCGCTTCACCGTCTGCGATCCCGGCACCACCATGGCGCGGACCTTCGGGCTCACATGATGTCCCTTCGCCACCCGCGCCGCCGCACGCAAGTCCTCAATGCGCGAATTGGTACACGAGCCGATAAACACGCGGTCGATTCCGATGTCTTCAATACGCCTCCCCGGCTCGAGTCCCATATACTGCAACGCGAGTTCGGTGGAACGCCGGTCAGATTCGTTCAGTGCCCGCACTTCAGGCACGCGGCCCGTCACCGGAGCCACCATCCCCGGATTCGTCCCCCACGTCACGAACGGGCAAAGTTGAGCGGCATCCATCTCGATCACTTTGTCAAACTCAGCCCCAGCGTCCGTCGGCAAGCCGCGCCAGTATTCGACTGCCTTCTCCCAGTCACCATCGCGTGGAGCGAACCGCTTTCCCTTCACGTAGTCAAGCGTCGTTTCATCCGGCGCAACCATGCCGGCGCGCGCGCCCGCCTCAATGCTCATATTGCACAGCGTCATGCGGCCTTCCATCGAAAGCCCGCGCACCGCCTCGCCCGCGTATTCAATCACATGTCCAGTCGCGCCGTCGGTGCCGATCTGCCCAATGATGCCGAGCGCCAGATCTTTTGCGCCTACTCCATCCGCCAGCCGTCCACGCACGTCAATCTTCATTGTCCTCGGCGTCTGCTGCGCTAAACACTGCGTCGCCAGAACATGCTCCACTTCCGAAGTTCCAATACCAAACGCCAGCGCGCCGAACGCTCCGTGTGTGCTGGTATGGCTGTCGCCGCAAACAATGGTCATCCCCGGCTGTGTCAACCCCAGTTCCGGCCCAATCACGTGCACGATTCCCTGTTCCGGAGAGTCCATGTCGAACAGCCGGACGCCGAATTCTTTGCAGTTGGCCTGAAGCGCCGCAATCTGTTTCGCCGCGATGAGATCGGTGATTGGAGTTCCCCGCGGTTCAGTCGGAATGTTGTGATCCACCGTGGCAACAGTGCGCGAGGCCTGCCGCACTTTTCTGCCCGCAGCCCGCAAGCCATCGAAAGCCTGCGGGGACGTAACCTCATGAACCAGATGCAGGTCAATGTAAATAATGGGCGACCGCCCGATCGGCTGCGCCACCAGGTGAGCGTTCCAGATCTTCTCGAAAAGTGTTCGCTTCATTGGCATCGCTGGAATCGGCCTCAGGCGGCACGGAAAACCCACATCCTTAAGTGTCTAGTTTTTCACAGCCCGCGCGTGGTAGCAAGACGCCGCGGCGGTCCTGGTGGGGCCATTCCACCGTATTTGTGCGGACTGCCAACCATCTCAGGTATCATAAAACCTTCATTCCATGATCAACGGCAAACGCATCGCGGTCGTCATGCCCGCCTATAACGCGGAGAAAACTCTTGAGGTCACGGTCGGCGAACTGCCGGAACTCGTGGATATTTGCATACTCGTGGACGACCACAGTTCCGACCGCACGGTCGATCTCGCGCATCGCCTCGGCTTGCAAGTTTTCCAACATGACCAGAATTATGGCTACGGCCGCAATCAGCAGACCTGCTACCGAGAGGCTTTAGCCGCGGGCGCGGACGTGGTCATCATGCTGCACCCGGATTACCAGTACACTCCACTGCTGCTCACGGCCATGGCCAGCATGGTCGCCTATGGCGTCTATGATGTAGTGCTGGGATCGCGCATCATCGGCGGGACGGCGCTCCTCGGCGGCATGCCGATTTACAAATACGTCTCCAACCGGCTACTTACCGCGTTCGAAAATCTTTTTCTCCGGGTAAAGCTTTCGGAGTACCACACCGGATATCGCGCCTTCAGCCGCGAGGTTCTTACCGAACTCCCGCTGCTGGAAAACTCCGACGACTTCGTCTTCGACAACCAGATGCTCGCGCAATGCGTCCACTTCGGCTTCCGCATTGGAGAAGTTTCGTGTCCCACGAAGTACTTCGAAGAGGCCTCATCCATCAACTTCCGCCGCAGCGTGAAGTATGGTTTCGGTGTACTGGCCACAACCTTGCAATTTGCCTTGCAGCGTGCGGGATTGATCCATCTGCCCCGCTTCAGCGATCAGGGACGCAAACTCGAAACCAGCTATCCCCAGTATTACGCCCGCCGAACGGCGCGTCCCGCTTAGAGTGGAGTTCCCGCCAACGGAATACGCGCCGAGATTTACTTTTTCCTGGACAAAAATCCCAGCACTCTGCTGGCAAACTCATCGGAAAATCCAAACCGTGCCTTAGCCCGCGAGTAAAGATCGACTGCCTTCTTGTCGAGCCAGATCATTGCCGATTTCCCCCAGCCATCCTGCGGCCGGGCGTAGTAATCCGTGGAGTGCCCGGTGACCTTCCGATCCTGCTCGACTGTGTAGTAATAGAGAGCCAGACTCTTCCGCGACTGTCCCTCGGGGCAGGTTAAGGGATCGGGAAATCCATGCAGGGAGCGCTCGTCGGTAGTGAAAATTAGAGCATGATTCAACAGCGGCGGATACTTCGCCGCGCAACGCGCCATCTTGCCGTCCTTCCGCTCCCACAATTCAATAGCTCCGCCCCACTCTTCCCGCCATCCCGGATTCAGATACAGGATCAGGTTCACACGCCGGTGCCAGTGGGTGTGGAAGTGGTGCATGGAGAAGTCGGTATGCACGTTCAAGTAACCGCCCGGCCCCGACTGATGCAGACCCCCACCTTCCAACATCGGGTCCGCCATCAGGTTGGGAATTCCGGTCAACTCGGAAACCCAGGCCACAAAGTCCGGTGAGTTCAGCGCATCGGTGGCAGCCGCCAGCGCTGTCGGAAAAAGCTGGCGCTTTGCCAGCCCCAGCTTGTTTTCATTAGCGTGTTTGTATTGCGTCCACGCATCGCTGGTGGGTTGAGGAAATTGCTGCGCCATAGCCAGCGCGGCCTCGGGCTCGATAAAGTCCTTCAGAAGAATATGCGGGCAGGGCTTGTTCTCGCGGTATTGCCGGGCTAAAACAGGCAGTCGCGACCGCCAATTCTCATGCGGAAACAACTTGAGCGTGTCCTGATCAAAGCCTGAAATTGCAGGTGCGGTTGACATTCGGGAAAAATTATCCTTGATCTTAACTATGGCGATCTTACTATTGCGATCTTAGCATTGTAGCCGACGGAGTTTGCAGTCGAAGCGTATTTGCCGCCTGATCCCCGCAGAGGCCTCATATCGTTAACCCCCCTCCGAGCAACGGCCTAGGGAAGGCGGCAAACACGCACCGTGTCGTTCTGATAGGGGCAATCGAGCCCAGCGCCGGCTGGCGCCTGCACGACCACCCAACTCGCTCCATATTTTCTCTTGAGACGCGAGAAATCCTCCAACCCGAAATTCTTCCACGGAGTCTGGTCCTGCACCTGCGCCCACCATTCCTCGGCCAGAGATGGAAACATGCTGACCACTCCGTTGTCTTTCACGCCGTCGGCGAGGCGGCTTCTCTCGGCCAGACAGCGAAATCCAATCTCATCCTCCCCCGCAATATCCATGTTAAAGGGATCGAGAGCAAACACCGCATCCGTCGGCGTATTCTCTCGAATCCAGACGAAGGCCTGCGCCCACGGATTCCTGGGCTCACTGCCGGGCCATTCCACGTGGGCACTGGAGGGGAAAATGGCTCGCTGCACCAGAAACATCCCCGCGCTTAAAGGCAGAAAAAGAACCAGCCACCGCCACCAGCGGTTTCCGAGCACATACTCGCCGAGAAATCCGCCGATCATGACGAACATCACGATGTAGAGAAAGTGCAGGCTGCGCAGGGGTTGCAGACGCGCCAGTGCTTCAAAGCGCGCCGGAAGATCGATCAGGAGAGCCAGAGCCAAATAGATCAAGCCATACATTATGAAGGCCCGGCTTACGCGCTCGATCGTGCGCCACTGCCGGGAGTGAGCAACATGTCCAAACCACCAAAAGAGAGTCAAGGGTGCAACAATCCCGAGCAGCTCATACCATGCCCAATTTTGGATGTAGTGAAAACCGTGCGCTTTCGCGGCTTCGTGATACGCCGGGGAAGTCGCCGGTGACAACGGTATCCACAGCAGGCTCGCGAACACGCTCGCCGTTGTGCTCTTCCAATGGCTCTCGAATCTGTCCAGCACCACCAGCAACACGCAGAACGAAAAAGGGAACACCCACATCAGCGGATGCATGCAGGCAGCGAACGCCAGCCACAGCAGCGCGCGGACATATTTCTTTTCCAAGGTTCGCGCCAGCACGAAGATTCCCGCAAAGGCCGCAAGATTCCGCGGGTTCAAATACTGGTCCATGATGTAGAGCGCCGTGCCAGCGACCGGAATCGTCAACAGCGCCGCGACCATGCAAACGCCGCACCACCGCGCTCGTGCGCTTGCGAAAAACAGGCCGGACAATTCCCAACAGCCAAGCAGCAGCAGAAAAATGGACACCAACTGCCACGCGAACAATCCATATTCCAGCGGCAAGTGAGTCAGCCGTAGAGTGAAGGCAACGAAATTCGGGAACAACGTCATGCTCGCGTGTGACAAAAAGAATTCCTGTCCCACGGGAAACAACTCGGGGTGCAGGATCTTCTCGACGCCCGGCAAATAGATTTCCGCATCCTCGGCAAAGGGATGGTATCCCTGCACCACCAAGGCGCCCACGGTCAGGATCAGCAGCCACAAAAAATCCAACGACTTGTGCTTGTCAGAAGAAATTTCGCTCACGTTGATTGCGGTCGGAAATCCGATAAAGATCAGCCTCTACTTTGCCACAACCGAACATGAGTTTGTCGAAATGCCCATGTGGGGACAGCAGCCCCCGTCCGTCCGTCTTTACTAGTCCTCTGTCATTTACTTGCGCCTTTCGATCCCGCTACGTAGTCTAAAGTGAAGATGGCAGCCGCTCTCATCCCGGATCGCCTTCGCCCCAAGATGGCCTTCGGCGAGATCCTGGCCTTCGCCTTCGACACTTTTTGCAGCAACAAAGTGCGCTTCATCCTCACCGCTCTGGGCATGGTCATCGGCACCGCGTCGCTCATCCTGGTCGTGACCATCGGCATGACTGGACGACAGTTCGTTCTCAACCAGATTCAGGCCATCGGCACCAACGAAATCTGGGCGGAATATCTAGGCGGCGCTCCGCACATCAGCAACTCCAATCCCGACCCGCTCACCGTCGACGATCTTCACGCGGTGCAGGAGGTCGTTCCCGGCATCGTCGCGTCCTCGCCGGTGACCCAACTTTCCGATCGCGTTCCCGTCGGCAACGGCAAGGAGAAGGATGTCACGATTCTCGGCGTCAATCCCGAGTATGTTCGCGTACGCAATCTCGTGATTCCTTCGGGAAGATTCTTCGATCAGGAAGACTCTCAGGCTCACAATAAGGTCGGCGTGATCACCGAGAAGATGGCGATCGAAGTGTATGGCTCAACGCAATCCGCGGTGGGCAAGGTCATCAAGCTCACGGGATTGCCCTTCACCATCATCGGAACCTTCAAAGAGCGGGTGGAAACTTTCGGCCAGTCGGAGATCGTCGACAACACCATGCTGATCCCCTACTCCGTAAGCCGCTATTTCATGGAGATACCGAACGTCAAACTTTTGTATTTCTCCATGGAAGATCCCTCGATGGTGATTTCTGCGACGGCGCAGATCAAGCGGGTGCTGCAGTCGCGGCACCGGGCGGAGTCGGTGTACGATGTCGCTAATCTCACCGCGCTGCTTTCCATGGCCGACCGAATCGCCACCGGCCTGACCTGGGTGCTGCTGCTCATCTCGATGGTCACGCTGCTGGTCAGCGGCATCGGGATCATGAACATCATGCTCGCGACGGTGACCTCCCGCATCCGCGAGATCGGCATCCGCAAGGCCATCGGCGCTACCAACCGCGAAATCCGCTTTCAGTTTCTCGCCGAGGCCGTCCTCATCTCGCTCATCGGAGGCTTCGCCGGAATCGTCATTGGCTACGCCATCCCCTACTCAATACGGTTTCTTACTGAATACCGTGTTCCCATATCCGGCCTCTCGGCGATCATCGCCATCGTCGTATCTTCGGTTGTGGGCGTGATCTTCGGCACTGTGCCGGCCGCCCGCGCCTCGCAGCTTGATCCGGTGGAGAGCCTGAGGTACGAGTAAACCAGCTGCGTGCAAGCATCTTAGGGATGTTTCGACTCCGCGGTGAGGGTCGCTTCGCTCTCCTCACAGCTGTGCTCAACATGACAGTTCGGCTGGTTTCTGGGGAAAAAATGGGCTGCGATGCTTCCTGCTACAAAAAAGTTGCATTTTCGGATGAAACCTTAGTAATATGGCCTACGGGGCAGATAGTAGGTTTCCCAGATCGGTCCTGTACCGCTAAGTAACTTTCCAGATTCGCAGCATGTGCAAAACAACATAACGAGGCCGCCCGTCAGCCTCCGTCCCGGTTCGGAGAGTTCGATATGTCGTGGTATGCATACTGCCTTACCGAGCACCAGACCCTTCCCAACGGCACCCGTTCCCGACGCCCTTTTGTAATTGAAAATGTCCAAGGCGTGAACGGAGCCCCTGTCCTCAGCTATCCCAGCGGCGAGTTTGCTGTGATTGTGAGCGAATACGACCCGAATAGTGCGGAACTCGATCAAAAAGCGGTCATCGACCACGCCCGCGTGGTCAGCGGCTGTTTCCGTAATTCCACTGTGCTGCCGTTCCGTTTCGGAACCATCTTTGAGAGCGATGACGCCCTCCGCCAGGCTGTCCGGGTAAACCGGCGGGCTTTTGGCCTGAGCGTCGCCAGGCTTCGGGGAAAGTCCGAAATGCACATCAAGTTGACGGTCACCGACGGATCGCTGCGCGAGGCAATGATCGATGTCGTCCTGCCGGATACGGTGGGTGGCGACTATCTTTCGAAGCTGCGCGTGAAGGCGTCCCGCGAGCGCGAGCGCCAGACCAAGGCGCGGGCGCTTTCGGTGCAGGTGCACAAGCTGTTTAACCCGCTGGAAGAAGAAGTGAGCTGTAAGAAGGTCGCCCCGCAAGGCATGCTCATCGATATTGCCCACCTCATCGATTCCAAGTCTGTCGAGAAATACCAGAACCGCTACAACACGGCCGCCAAGCAGTTAAAGAACTGCCAGGTAGCCATCAGCGGACCATGGCCCCCGTACCACTTCCTGCCCGGGAAGCTGCGTACGGTGGCGGGAAACAGCTAGTTTTGGTCTTCCTTTCTCTCTTGGAGGCCGCCGGTGCGAGTCGGCGGCTCCTAAGGGCAAGGCATCCACCTGCAGTCTATGTGCATGCTTGTGCACTCTGCGTTTGACGAGTCCGTCGCCGCCCAGCTTCGCTCAATGCTGTCCAGCCCGATCTAAGCCCTGATCGCTCAGCCACTTATCAAAGATCGAGATTCTGGCTGATCCGCTCTCGGTCTTTGGCTCGGCAAGTGCTTCTTCCCTCTGTAACTAAGAGGCCGCAACCAAAAGAATGACCCTCACTCTCTTCTCTTCACCAAATTTCCCGAGTTGCTGCTCCGGCTGGCGGAGCGGCAACTCACATTGCCTTTCCTGACATTGCCTACCAACTTTGCCTCTTTAAACGTGGCCCCAGCAATGGGGCCACACTTTTTTGGTGGCCATGCGAAGCAGGCTGCAAGCTTGTTCTGGAGGTTCAGCGCTTTTCTCGGTCGCTTGCCTCAGATACACTGACCAGCAACTATGACACTTGACTCCCGCTCGTGGTTCAGCCCCCGGATTGCCTTTATACTCTTATCGACATTCTTCGCCGCCGCTCAGGCTCCCGCGCAAGCGCCGCCGTCTCCCACGTCGCGGATGGCCGTGCCGCAAGCTTCCGCAACCGATCAGCAAAATTTCCCTCCGCTGCTTTTGCAGCAGCTTTCCGCCATCAAAGCCGCTGCGCTGAACGACGACTACGCCTACCGCCAGGTCGCCTATCTCTCCGAAAACATTGGAGGGCGTCCCAGTGGCTCGCCGCAGGCGCACGCCGCCGCCGAATATGTTGCCGGGGAGCTTCGCAAGCTCGGCTTGGAGGTCCGCCTCCAACCGGTCGCGGTACCGCACTGGGTCCGCGGCGCGGAAACTGCTGCGCTCGTTGAGTATCCCAGCATGGTTCCTGGCGCGACACAGAAGATCGTGCTCACCGCACTTGGCGGAAGCACCTCGACTCCCGCCGACGGCCTGACTGCCGATGTTGTCACCGTCAACACTTTCGAAGAACTCGCCGCTCTCGGCCGCGACAAAGTTGCCGGCAAGATCGTTCTCTTTAACGAGATCTACGACAAGCAAAAAGCCGCTGCGGGACTCGCCTTCGCCGCCTATGGCGAGGCCGTGCGTTATCGGGGAGCAGGACCAAGGGCGGCCGCCGATCTGGGCGCGGTCTCCTGCCTCGTCCGCTCCGTAGGCAATGCCGACTATCGCCTTCCCCACACCGGATTCAGCTTTCCCGCCGGAATCCCAGCCGGTGCTGTAGCCGCCGAAGACGCCGACCTCATCGTCCACCTCGCCGCTCAGGGAAAAGTCCGCATGCATCTCACTCTCACTCCCCAGAAGCTGCCGGACGAAACCGGCTACAACGTGATCGCCGACCTCAAAGGTTCGGAACATCCCGAGCAGATTGTCGTCGTCTCCGGGCATCTCGATTCATGGGACCTTGGCACCGGGGCAATTGACGACGGGGCAGGAGTGGTGATCGCCATGGAGACTGCTGAAATACTTCAACGCCTCCATCTGCGGCCCGCCCGCACCCTGCGCGTGATTGCCTGGATGGACGAAGAAACCGGGGGCGCCGGCAGCAAGGCTTACACCACGGAATACGCCGCCGACTTGGTTCATCACGTCGCCGCCATCGAGAGCGACGCTGGCGCGGCCCATCCTCTCGGCTTCGAGATCAAAGCCAGCCCCGCAGCCAGTGACGCGCTTCACCCTGTGCAATCCGTTCTGCAGAGTATCGGTGCGACGGTCCTGCAATCCAGCACTTATCCTCCCGGAGCCGACATTGCCGGAATGTCCGAGGCAGGGGTTCCCGCCTTCGGCGTCATGCAGGACGGCCGCACTTATTTCAATTACCACCACACCGCGGCCGATACGCTGGACAAGATTGTTCCGAGTGAACTCCGGGAAAACGCCGCAGCGATGGCAGTGCTGGCGTATGCTTTGGCGAATATGAAAGAGCCGCTACCGCGATAAGGGGCCGTCGCTTCGATCAGATCGGTCTAATCATTTTGGTCGCGACCAGCACTCCCAAAATAGTGGCCGTGTTACGAACGCTACCCGAGATGGTCATGAGCGCCTCTGAGACAGGGGGATGCTGGTTCGCCAGCGTCGCAAGACGTTCGCTGACGTCATGGAGTTGCTCAACTTCGTACAGGATGGCCTCAATGGGCATGAATGGCACCGCATGGGACTTCGCTGACGGGAATGGTCAAGTGCGTCCTGGCAATAACGCGCTTCACGATGTCTTCGGCGTAATCACGGTACAAAGTGTGTAATGTGGCGCGCCAGCCGATCAGTTCGCCACGCGCGAACTCGGTCTCCAATCCCGCGGGATCTTTCTGGTGCTCCTCATGGAAGGTCTTAAGCAGGAATTCGCCCTGTTCCACCAGACGATGGATAGTTTCTGCGTTTTGAAGCGCTAGATGCATGTTTGCCGGCCTTGGCGCGATCCAGTGCATGTCGTTTGGTGGCGCGAGGAAGCGGAAGTGACTCCACTTCCTCGTGCCCAACAAACGGTGTTTCTTACGCGGTCACGAGTTCGTGCTGCTGGAGGGTCGAGGTGACAACGTCAAAGGTATGAACCTGGGGCGTTCCCTCGATAAATCTTGCCAGCGTCTTCAACACCTGCGGATAGGTATTGGTGTTGTAGGTGTCGGCATCTTTCTTGTTTTCCCACAGACTGATCGCGGTCACATCCACGCCGCCGGGGCCGGCGAGGGTGATTTCGTCCTTAAAGCCATTCTGCTTGCGCAGTAAAGGCAGGACGTCTTTCTCAAAAGTTCGCGTGTAATCGGACATGGTATTCGGCTTCAGATGGAAAGAGATATTGCGTGCAAACATATGGGCAACCTCCTTAGGGTTGGGGTTGCTAAGAGAGACAACTTCAGATGGGCTGACTTAGTTCAGGGAACCTGAAATGAGGAGAAGGTGGTAACCACCTCAATTACAACCCTAGTCTCATGCGGCGGCACTGTCAACCCAGCCGCCCAGACAGGAGATTCCCACCCCATCGGCGATACTTCCGTCCGCACGCTTCTTGCACGTGCGGCTCAATTTCCCATCGGTTGTTACAATACGATTCGGTCTCCTCCGGAATGCGATTCGTCAGTCCACTCTTGAAGCACGCGGTCTATCCCGCCCTGCATCGCACGGGATGGCTCAACCGAATTCCGCCCATCGGTGGATACGCGGTCGTGAACTATCACGGCCTTCTGCCCGCCGATCTTTCCCACGACTCTTCCGACGTCGAAAAATTTCTCGATGGGCCCCTGGTTGACTCCCAGACCTTTCGCAAGCATCTGCAGTTCCTCAAGGCTCACTATCGCGTCATCCATCCGGAAGACTTTCGCGCTTTGATCGAACGCCATCAGCCGCTTCCGCCGCGCTCCGTTCTGGTGACCTGCGACGATGGTCTGCGCAACAACTTGACGGAGATGCTTCCGATACTCCAACGCGAGGAGGTCCCGTGCCTTTTCTTCGTAACTGCGGCCTCGTGCAGAGATAACCCAGGCATGTTGTGGTACCACGAGCTTTACTATCTAATGCGCAATCGGCCGCTTGAGAACCTGGACTTGCGGCCTCCTCTTGAAGACGGCCCGCTGCCTCGCTCTTCGCAGAATCTTCAGAGCGAATGGTGGAGCACCCTTAGGCGAGCTTCGCAGCTCGACGCCGAAGCGCGGGCCAACTGGATGGCTCTGGTTCGTAGTCAATGCGGACCGCCGCCCGCCCCTTTCCAACAACGTTGGCGCCTTTTGAACGCACCCGAGCTCAAACAACTCTCGGCTGCAGGAATGACTATCGGAGCCCACACCCGGACCCATCCCATCCTTTCTTTATGCAGCGATGAAGAAGCGCGTCGCGAGATTCAGGAGAGCAAAATCGAGATCGAACGCGCGCTTGGACGCCCGGTCTGGGCCTTCGCCTATCCCTTCGGCAATCCTGACACGATGGGCCAACGGGAATTTCGTCTTGCGGAAGAGGCTGGCTTCTCGTGTGCGTTCCTCAACGTCGAAAGTTGGCGCGAGCCCAGTCGCGAGGATGGAGCCGCCCTCCTTCCCGGTCGCTTTGCGCTCCCTCGAACCCACGTCACTTCGGATATGACTCTCCCCGAGTACGCGGCCCACCTCAGCGGCGTTCATACTCGCCTGCAGCGCGCCGTGGGAGCGTAGCTCGCTTGCGCCTGCAGCCAGAATGCGTCATTCTTGCAGATGCTTGGTTTCCGGTTGAACTCAGTGCGTGAAAACCTGTGCGCGTAACCGTCCTCAAAGAAATTCCGGAAGATCCCGACCTCTCCGCCGCGTGGAACACGCTGGTGCTCGCGATGGAGAACCCGGAAGTTTTTTTCACCTACCAATGGGCTTTGGCCGCCAGCCGCGGATTCCAGAATCATCTCTCCACACTGCTTTTTCTCGTATACGACTTCGATCAGCTCGCTGGCCTTGTAGCGCTGGCCATCGATCCCAGGGCGCCCCGCGCCGCTTTCTTTCTCACCTCCAGTACGGCCGACTACTGCGACATCGTCAGCACGCCAGAAAATCGCAGAGCCGTCGTCCTTGCCCTTCTGGAAGAATTCAAAAAGCTGGGTCTCAGTGATCTTGTCCTGGCCAACGTCCCGGCAAATTCGGCCACGCTTCAGGAACTTCCGGGTGTGGCCGGATCGCAACGCTTTTACGTCACCTCGCGCACCGCCTACAACTGCGGAGTCATTCACATGGGAGGCGAAAAGCAGCGCGAAACGCTCCTCCGCTCCCTGGCCGGAAAAAGCCGTGAGAAACGCGCGTTGAAGCGCCTCACCGACCTCGGTTCGATCAAGGTCATTCACCTCACCGAACCGGAGCAGATTGGGGCCAGCCTCGAGTCGATTGTCTCGGCGCAGATTTCGCGCTTTCTCGCCAGTAACCGCGTCAGCCCGCTGGTCGGCCCAGAGCGCCGCGCCTTCCTCCAACAATTAAGCGATCTGCTCTCTCAATCGGGCTGGCTCAAGATCAGCCAGTTGGAGATCGATGGCCGGCCGGTTGCCTGGAACTACGGCTTCCGCTTTGGCGGCAGCTGGTTTTGGTATTTGCCCACTTTCGAAATGGAGTACGCGCACGTGTCCCCCGGATCTTGCCTGCTCCGCCTTTTAGTGGAAGAAGGCGCCAAGGATAGCTCGCTGCAATGGATGGACCTCGGCCTCGGCGACGAGTCTTACAAGGATCGCTATGCCAATGAGATGCGGGAGACTCGCTACGTCCGTCTCTCTCGCGGATTCCCCAGGCACGTCCTCAGCGTGGGTCGCCAGATGGTGAGCACTACCGCGGCACGCTTTCCCGAACTCGGAGAAAAACTCCGCCAGGCCCGAGCCTCGTATGGCACAGTGGCAACGCGCGTCCGCGAAACCGGGCTTGCCGCCACTGCCCGATACTCCGCGCGAAGAGTTGTGCGCTCAATCGCCTCGCAGGATGAGGTGTTGCTCTTCGAAGCCCCTGACGCTCCAGCGGACGATCCTTCCACGACTCAGCTAATACCGCTGACCCGCGAGCATCTGGTGGAAGGCTCGATTCTCAATGCCGAGGACCCGCCGACCCTTCGCTACCTGATGCGCTGTGCCGGACGCCTTGCGCAACCCGGCGCGTCAGGCTTTCTCCTGCAGGATGAAACCGGACGCCCTATCCATTTTCTTTGGATCGACAACTACGATGGCTTCCGTCTGGCGGAGATTGAGCACAACCTGGAGCCCTCGTCTTCAAACGCGGCGATGATCTTCGACTGCTGGACTCCTGCCGCCGAGCGCGGACGCGGCCACTACGCCGCTGCCATCCACCAAGCCGCGTCCCAACTCCGCCAGGAAGGCCGTCCAGCATGGATCTTCAGCGGGGCGACCAACGCGGCCTCCCTGCACGGCATTCTGAAAGCCGGCTTCCAGTATCGATTCTCGATGCTCCGCCGTACTCAGCTCGGCCGCTCCATTGTCACCCGCCTGGAAACCACGGCCGCTGTCTAACGAAAGCTTTGTCATTCCGAACCGGGCCAAAAGCCCGGTGAGGAATCTGCTGTTCGTCGTGGGCCACCTCTGCCCGACGCTCGCCCGCCGCACATTGAGGTCTCAGTGCGAATCGATCTTGAGGTCGATGTAGACCTGGGAGCGGTCGTCGAATTGGCTTACTGACTTGGTATCGCTCTTGTGGTTGTTGTACTGGGCGTAGACTTCGTAATCCACGGTGGAGAGTCCGGGAAAGCGATAGCTGCCATCCTGGCCGACGATGTAGGTCTTCACCGCGTGGGTGCGCGTGTTGGTGAGGTAGACGATGGAACCGACGACGGGATTATCCTGGGGATCGAGCACTTTGCCGGAGAGCAGCCGGCCCTGTTGCTTGTCTTTCTTATCGAGAGCACTGCCGGGTACGGAGACTGCGAACAGTAGCGCACATACTAGGAGCGAGGCGTTGCGGAAAGATCGCCTGGGAATCATGCTGGTCTGGTTCCTCTTCTTACTTCTTTTTTTTCCTGCCCTGACTCAACGTGGGAGCTAGCGGGCCAGATGTAATCCAATATCTACACGTTCATCATACTCTACGTGCACCGGGACATCTTCGACGAGATGGAGTGGGCGGCCGTCAGTAGTTTTCACGGATTTGAGATCGGCGGTCACGATGTAGTCATTTTTCCCGGCGGCAACGCGCTGGGCGAATTCTCCAGCATGGTCGGAATAGAGTTCCCACTTGGGCTTTTTGTCGGAAGCGCGGCGGATCAGGACTCTCACGCCGTAGACTGGGTGATTGTCTGGTCCCCAGACGGTACCGAAGATGAGCGCATACTTGTCTGTCGGTTTGAGCTTTTTAGACGCGGAACGTGCGTTGGCCAGCAAGGGGAGGCGCGGAGCTAGCGCGCCGAAGGCGAGCACGAGCAGGAGGAGAAGAGGCTGGCGGCGGATTAACACACGCATTGTGAGAACCGGACGGTTCGCGTTAGGCGTCGTCACCGTCCTCCGCCTCGACTTCCTCTTCCTCTTCCACGTAGCCTTCTTCGACGGCCTTCAACTCCAGCGGACTGGTGGTGATGACTTCGAAGTCGGTGCCACACTCCGGGCAGGAAACAATTTCGCCCTCATCGACTTCTTCCTCCTCCACGTCCAGATTGGTTTCGCATTCAGGACAAAGAACCATGATTTCTCCACTCCCCCTTCAATACCATCCTTAGATACCACTGATAATATTTAGATTCTTCCCCTATCGCAGGTCAAGGGGGCAAGGGCTGTAGGCGGGGAAGATTATAATTTGACGGAAAGCGCCGCCGACCTTGACATTTCGCTCGCCGGAGATTACATGATTTCTGCTCTGATGAAAAGATGGTGGATTGTGGCCGCGGTGTTGGCTATTAGTAGTGCGGCGTTGGCGCAAAAGCAGTCTGACCACACCGGCGCGGCTTCTGGCGCTTCGGAAGGCATGGCCGTGGACGCCCGGATTTCTGCGGCGCTAAAGCAGATTTCTGCCGAGCGCATTCGGGCGAATATTGAGAAGCTGGTGAGCTTTGGTACGCGATTGACCATCTCCGCGCAGGATCCGGAGGCGATCACGGCGGGGCGTGGAGTTGGCGCTGCGCGGGAGTGGATCAACGCAGAATTCGAGCGCTATTCGAAGGAGTGCGGCGGCTGCCTGGAAGTGAAGACCGATACTTTCACCGAGCCGGCTGGTGATCGAATTCCTCAACCGACTGAAATCACCAATGTTTATGCGGTGTTGAAGGGCACCGGTGCGGAGAACGCAAAGCGCATCGTGCTGGTGACCGGGCATTATGATTCGCGTCCCAGCGACACTTTGGATACCAAGGCTGATGCTCCGGGAGCGAATGACGATGGCAGTGGAACGGCCGTCAGCCTGGAATGCGCGCGGGTTTTGAGCAAGCTGAAGTTCCCCGCAACCATTATTTTTTTGACGGTGGCGGGTGAAGAGCAGGGACTGAACGGCAGCCACCATTTTGCGAAGCTGGCCAGGGAGCAAGGCTGGAATATCGAAGCGGTTTTGAACAATGACATTGTGGGCGGAGACAAGAGCGCGGAGCAGGATCGCTCTGTGGTGCGCGTGTTTTCTGAGGGCTTGCCTGCCGCGGCGACCGAGCCGGAGATCCAGCGGATACGCCGATTGGGTGGGGAGAATGATTCTTCATCGCGGCAACTGGCGCGGTACGTCCTGGATGTGGGGCGGGCTTACGACGCGGGCGTGAAGCCGCTGCCGGTGTTCCGGCTGGACCGTTACTTGCGCGGTGGCGACCATTATTCTTTTAATCGGCAGGGCTTTGCCGCGGTGCGCTTCACGGAATTTCGCGAGGATTTTCATCACCAGCATCAGAATGTTCGCACGGAAAACGGCATCGAATATGGTGACCTGGCAAAGTTTGTAGATTTCGACTATGTGGCGCGCGTGGCGCGTCTGAATGCGGCGACACTGGCGTCATTGGCATCGGCACCTGCGCCTCCGGCGCATGTGCGTCTGCTGACTTCGAATCTGGAGAACGATTCCACGCTCGAGTGGGATGGTTCTTCCGGCGGACTCGCGGCAAGCTACGAGGTTCTCTGGCGCGGGACGAGCAGTCCGGAATGGGAGCATGTTGAAAGAGTCGGGAACGAGACGCGCGCAACTTTGAAACTTTCCAAGGATAATGTCATCTTTGCAGTGAGGGCTGTGGACGCGCAGGGGCACCGTAGTTTGCCGGTTGTGCCCTTGCCGGAGCGCTAGGATTCGCGCGGCCACAACCTGATACCATGATTGGAAGACGTCTTCCCCGTCGTAGCTGAGGCCCCCATCGTGCCGATGAATCGCGGACGTACTATGTCGTTGAGCTTTCCCCCGTTCACACGGTGGGTGAAGCGACTCATTATCATCTGCGCGGCGGTGTATTTTGTGCAGGTGGTATTGGGAGCGGTCGCACGTCAGCTTGGACGGGACGTGGAGGTCTATCTTGGCCTGGTTCCGTCTCTGGTAATGCACTATGGATTCGTGTGGCAGCTGGTCACGTACTCCTTCCTACATGCCAGCGTCGGCCATTTGCTCATAAACATGTTGACACTTTGGATGTTTGGCTCGCAGGAGGAGCAGGACTGGGGATCTCGCAAATTTCTTGAATTCTATTTTTTCTGTGTAGTCGGAGCGGCACTGGTGACGCTGGCAGTCTCTTACACGGGCTTGCCGGGCGCCTCACCTGTCATTCCTACGATTGGGGCTTCAGGCGGAATCTACGGATTGCTAATTGCATTTGGGATGTTGTACGGAGACCGGGAAGTCTTTCTTTTTCCGTTCCCCTTTTCGATCAAGGCCAAGTACCTGGTGGCCATCATCATCTTCGTCGTCGTAATTGCAACCTTTCAGCCAACACAAGGTGGGGTTGCGAACTTCGCTCATCTTGGCGGACTGCTTTTCGGGTTTCTCTACATCAAGTTCATTCCGGGGCGAGGGCTGTTGTTCGCTAGTTCCGAGCGCTACTTCAGTCTGCGCAATGAATATTACCGGTGGAAGCGGCGGCGGGCGGCGAAGAAGTTTGAAGTCTATATGAGCCAGCACGACCGCAAAGTTGAGTTCGACGAGCACGGCAACTACATTCCGCCGGATGAGGGCCCGCGTAAAGGCAATGGCGGGTCGAAATCTGGATGGGTTAACTAAGACCGTTAGCCACGGATTTCCACCGATTTCCGCGGATTTAAGACGCGAAAAATGCCTGGAATTCTTCCAGGACCTTTGCCGGCAATTCTTGCTTTCTTGATTTTCCCTTGAATCCCAGGTCGTGGCCTGCGCCTTCCACCGTCAGCAATTTCGTCTGGGCGGGGATCAGCTTCAGCGCTTGCATGATCTCGTCGATCGTGCCGAAGGGGTCGACCGTGCCTTGCACGAAGAGGGCGGGAGTACGCAGATTGAAGAAATGCTGGGTGCGGAGCTGGTCGGGTTTGCGCGGAGGATGCAAAGGGTAAGACATCAGGAGCAAGCCCGGCTCGGCTTCCGCTTGTTCGGCACAGAAGATGCTGCATTGTCTGCCGCCGTAGGAGTGGCCTCCTAGAAAGATGGAGGCGCTTGCCAGGTTTTTCAGCGCGACGATTGCATTCTTCAATCCAGCTCGATCGCGTTTGGCGTCGTATGGGCCCGGCGGGCCGTAGGGGCGATCCTGGCGAAACGGCAAATCGCAGCGCAGCACAAGGAACCCGGCCGCAGCGAAACTTGAGGCAATCGCAACCAATAGCGGGGTCTGGCAGTTCGATCCCGCGCCGTGAGTGAGAACCAGCCCTTGGCCGTTAGGACTTTCGGGACGGTGCAGGAAGCCGCGCACGAAGGGGTCCACCTTTACGTCGGTAAAGACTTCGGGAGTGGATTCGGCGGGCATGTGTGATTCGATGATCTTCTTTATCCCCCGAGCATGTCCCGAGCGCGTCGCTTCGGTCCGCTGGACAGCCCCTTCGACTTTGCTCAGGGCAGGCTGAGGCGGCTGTCCCCGCATAAGTTCTAGACGCCTACCTCTTCCAGTTTCTCGTAGACCTTCAGAATTTTAATTTCGTTTCCCAGGCGCGCCCAACAGCGCAGTACCTCGGGATCTTCTTGAGCGGCGCTGCGAGCTTCCTCGGAGTTCCAGTAGCGCAGCAATACGTACTGAGAATTGCCGGCGCAGTAAAGCAGATCGCGACCGTATTGTTTTCGAGAGACAAGGGAATTGAGCTCGCGGATGGTCTCCAGCGAGGCCGCTTCCATGCCGGGCAGCGGCTCCCAGATCGCGACGGATAGAAACTCCTGCGACATACTCCGCGATTATAGCTTCTAGGGCTTACGGGCGCGCCTGGGTTTGGGATGAGCGAGGTCAGTGGCGTCTTCGGGTGTGACGGTGTGCAAGCGCATGAAGTTGGTGGAACCGGAGGACTGGCGCGTGCCGGCGACTACTCCCAGTACGTCTCCGGGCTTGAGCAGGCGGCGATCCAACAATTCTTTTTCGGCGACTTGAACCATGCGATCGGAGGAAAGAGCCTGCGCGCACTTCATGGGATGCGCGCCCCAATACAGGTTGGTGCGCTGGGCAACCGTGGAGTTCGCGGTGAAGGCGTAGATGGGGGCCTGCGGGCGGTATTTGGAAATCATGCGCGCGGTGTTGCCGGTTTCAGTGAAAACCGCGATCGCGCCCATGGGAAGGTCTTCGGCGGCGTGGGCGATGGACTCGCAAATGGTTTCGGCGATGGAAAGGCCGTGCCGGTCGCGGCGGCGACGAGCCTGGGTGAACTCTCCCATATTGCTCTCGGCTTCGACCACGATGCGCGACATCATGGCGACCGCTTCGCGGGGATAGCGGCCGCTTGCGGTTTCCGCGGAAAGCATGACGGCGTCGGTGCCGTCGAAAATCGCATTGGCCACGTCGCTGGCTTCGGCGCGCGTGGGACGCGGGTTCTCGATCATCGACTCGAGCATCTGCGTAGCCGTGATTACCGGTTTGCGCCACTGCTCGGCGCGGCGAATCACGTGCTTCTGAATGACGGGAACTTTTTCCGGCGCCATTTCGACGCCGAGGTCGCCGCGCGCCACCATCACACCATCGGCGGCTTGCAGAATTTCTTCGAGGTGGTCGATAGCTTGTGGCTTTTCCAGCTTGGCGATGACCGGGGTATCGCCTCCGTGGCTGCCGACAATTTGCTTGACCATGTGCAGATCGGCTGACGTGCGCACGAAGGAGAGCGCTACTACATCGATGCCGTGCTTCAGGCCAAACTCCAGGTCTTTGCGGTCTTTATCGGTCATGGCGGGAATCGATAGCGCGATGCCGGGAAGGTTGATGCCCTTGTGCTCGCCCAGCATCCCGCCATTGAGAACATCGCAGACCACATCTTTGCCACGCACGGTGCGAACGCGCATTTCGATGAGACCGTCAGACAAGAGAATGCGAGCGCCTGGGGCGACTTCCTGAGCAAGATCGGGGAACGTGGTGGAAATGCGGGTGGCAGTGCCAGCGATATCGCGGGGAGTAATGAGCACTGTCGTACCACTCTTCAGCAACACGGGTTCGTGGCGTTCCAGGCGTCCAGTGCGGATCTTGGGGCCTTGCAGATCTTGCAGGATGCAGACGGTGCGGTTTTCTTTTCCAGCCGCGCGGCGCAGGCGTTCGATGTTGCGGGCGTGGTCCTCGTGGGAGCCGTGGGAGAAATTCAGGCGGGCGACGTCCATGCCGCGGCGAAGCAGGTCGCGCATGGCGGCTTCGGAGTGGCAGGCGGGACCGATGGTGCAGATGATTTTGGCGCGCCGGAGAACGGGAGATGAAGGAGAAGTCTCCGCTGTGAGGACCGTTTCTGTCGCGAGTTGTGACTTGCTGGACCTCACATTTCCTCGATCAAACTTCACATTGTCATCCCGAGCGCAACGAGGGATCTTGGTCTTTGCTCGTGAGGCTTAGACTGTCGCGGCGCAAGCAGAAACCAAGGTCCCTCGCTGCGCTCGGGATGACAACTTCGTAGTCGGATGACAAGAACAGGGTAGCCCTTGAGTTCTAGTCCGCTCCCCTAGGCCCATTAATTGCGGTCAATTCTTTCCCCAACATGGCGCGGGGGAAGAGCATGGCGTTGAATTCCGCGCCCACCAGAACTACCAGGGAAACCATATACATCCAGACCAGCAGGGCGATGGCGGCGCCGAGCGATCCGTAGATGATGCTGTAATCGGCGTAGTGCTGTAGATAGAAGCCGAACAGCAAGGTGGCCGAGAACCACATCGCCGTCGCGAGTGTGGCACCTGGGATGACGCTATGCCAGGGTTGAGTCCGCGGGACTGCGTTGTGATAGATGAGCGCGATCACGGCGATACTGGTCAGTGTGGCAATCAGCCAGCGAATGCAGGTCCACATCAGAAGAATGTAGGCGCTGAATTCATGCGCTGTGTAGAAGAGGATGGTGGTTTCGATCTTGCTGCCAAACGCGACCAGCAGGGTAGAGAAGGTCATGGGGACGAGGGCGAAGACGACGAGCAGGAATGAAATCAGGCGTTCTTTCACCAGACCCCAGACTTTTGGCAGCTCATAGCACCTGCGAAAGCCTTCCATCCAGGAAATCATGACGCCGGAGGCGGTCCACAGAGTCAACAGGGACGCCGTGATCAACAGGCTTACGGGACGCTGCCCCGCGTCGCGCAGAAAATTCATCGCGGTGTTGCTTCCCGCTGGAAGAATACGAGAGAGAGCGTAGGAGACTTCGCGCAGGTACGGAGCACCTTTGCGCGACGTGGCCAGGACGGAACCTACCACCAGCAACGCTGGGAAGAACGTAAGAATCGAAGAATACGCGGAAGCTTTGGCAATGGAGAACGCGTCGTGCTGGAAAGCACGCCAGAAGGCTAGGCGAAGAAGGCGTAGAAAGCGAAGCATCGCTGGACCTAGCTTAGGGCGGGCGAGCGCAGGACGCAATGAGGGAAGCGGGCCGGGTTCCTCGAATTGCAATCGCTGGGGGTTCGCGTGCATGGTTGTTTGAGACTGGATATTTAGTTGCCAAAAAGGGCTTCGGGGGCGAACTGGTTCGCCCCCGAAACTTTACCTTAAGTTGGCTTACTCCGCCGCCAGTTCCTCGGTTTCGCCCTCGTGGCGCATCATCTCGAGAGCGCGCTCGGCCTCTTCGTACGCCGCCGAGACTTCTGCCTGTACCTTGGCCGCGGCCTCTTCCATTTCCGGCGAGAGGCGCACGTTGCGGTAATACTCCATGCCGGTTCCGGCAGGGATGAGGCGGCCGACGATGACGTTCTCCTTGAGCCCGCGCAGGTGATCGACCGAGCCCTGAATGGAAGCTTCGGTGAGCACGCGCGTGGTCTCCTGGAAGGACGCCGCCGAGATGAACGAGTCGGTCGAGAGCGAAGCCTTCGTGATGCCGAGGAGCAGCGGGCGTCCGGTAGCGGGCTTGCCGCCTTCCTTGATCACGCGCTCGTTCTCTTCGCGGAAGCGGAACTTGTCCAGTTGCTGCTCCAGCAGGAACGTGGTGTCGCCCACGTCCTCGACCTTCACCCAGCGCATCATCTGGCGGACAATCACTTCGATGTGCTTGTCCGAGATGTTGACGCCCTGCAAGCGGTAGACTTCCTGGATTTCGTTCACCAGGTAAGACTGCAGCTCCTTTTCGCCAAGCACGGCCAGAATGTCGTGCGGGTTGAGCGGGCCGTCCATCAGCGGCTCGCCCGCCTTGACGCGCTCGCCTTCCTGCACGTTGATGTGAACGCCGCGCGGCACCGAGTATTCCTTTTCTGTGCCGTTGTCGGCCTGCACATAGAGTTTGCGCTGGCCCTTGGAGACTTCGCCGAACTTCACCGTGCCATCGATTTCGCTGATGACTGCGGTTTCATGCGGCTTGCGGGCTTCGAACAACTCGACCACACGCGGCAGACCACCGGTGATGTCCTTGGTTTTAGTTGTCTCGCGCGGGATTTTGGCCAGCACGTCGCCAGGGTGAACCGTGTCGCCGTCCTGCACCATGAGGTGGGCGCGGGAAGGCATAAGGTAGCGTTTGCTGCCTTTGCCCTTAACCACGATCGCCGGTTGACGCTTCTCGTCGGGCGAATCAGCCACAACGTGCCGCGACAGTCCGGTAACCTCGTCCACTTCTTCGTGCAGCGTGACGCCTTCCTGCAAGTCCTTGAACTGCGCAGTGCCGCCGATTTCGGTAAGGATGGCGAAAGTGTAAGGATCCCACTCGACCATGACCTTGCCTTGCTGCACCTGATCGCCGTCGTTGACTTTCAGCTTGGCGCCGTAAATCACGGAGTAGCGCTCGCGTTCGCGATTCTTCTCGTCGACCACCGCGATCGAGCCCTGGCGGTTCATCACCACCAAGTCTCCGGATTTCGACTTCACGGTTTGGAGTCCGATGAAGCGAACGCTGCCGTTGTTCTTGGCATCGAGGCGCGACTGCTCGGAGACCCGAGACGCCGTGCCGCCGATGTGGAAGGTGCGCATGGTGAGCTGGGTTCCGGGTTCGCCGATCGACTGAGCGGCGATAACGCCCGTCGCTTCACCGAGTTCAACCAGGCGTCCCGAAGCCAGGTTGCGGCCGTAGCACATGACGCAAACGCCACGCTTCGATTCGCAGGTGAGCACCGAGCGGATCTTCACCCGCTCGATTCCGGCGGCTTGAATACTGACGGCGAGTTCTTCGGTGATCTCGTTGTTAATGTCGACGATCACGTTGCCGTCGTAGTCTTTGATTTTCTCGAGCGATACGCGGCCCACAATGCGGTCGCGCAACGGTTCGATAATCTCGCCGGCTTCGACGATACCCTGGACGTAAATGCCATCCACGGTGCCGCAATCGTATTCGCTGATGATGACGTCCTGCGCCACGTCGACGAGACGGCGAGTGAGGTAGCCGGAATCCGCCGTCTTGAGCGCGGTATCGGCCAGTCCTTTACGGGCGCCGTGGGTCGAGACGAAATATTCGAGCACGGTCAACCCTTCGCGGAAGTTTGCCGTGATGGGAGACTCGATAATTTCGCCGGAAGGCTTGGCCATCAGCCCGCGCATGCCGGAGAGCTGGCGGATCTGCTGTTTCGATCCGCGAGCGCCGGAATCGGCCATGACGTAAATCGGATTGATGAAACCTTCCTTGTCGCGCTTCTGCATCTGACCGAACATCTCGTCGGCAACTTTTTCCGTGATCGCCGACCAGATTTCGATGACCTTGTTGTAGCGCTCGCCGTTGGTGATGGCGCCGTCAAGGTATTGCTGCTGCACGGCGACGACTTGTTTCTCGGCGTCCTTGACCAGGGTCTTCTTGCTGTCGGGAATGACCATGTCGTCAATGCCGATGGAGAGGCCGGCCTTGGTTGCGTACTTGAAGCCGAACTCCTTTACTTCGTCGAGCATCTTAACCGTGGTCTCGAGACCGAAGCGCAGATAACCATAGTTGACCAGCGCGCCGATACCCTTCTTCTTGAGCAGGCCGTTGATATATGGCATGCCCTCGGGAAGGTGATCGTTCAAAATGGCGCGGCCCACGGTGGTATTGACGAAGGCGCGATCCACTTGAACCGGCTCGGTATGGATGATGTCCTGATCGTCGTAGGCGGTGGTCAGGTCGATCAGTTCGCCGGTGTAGCGCAAGCGGATGGGAGAGAGTGTTTCTACTTCGCCCATCTCGAGCGCCAGCAAAACCTCGTCGATGTTGGCGAACACGCGGCCTTCACCCTTCGCGCCCGGCTTGGCTTTCGTCAGATAGTAGAGACCGAGAACCATGTCCTGCGTGGGCACGGTAATCGGCTGGCCGGATGCGGGCGAAAGAATGTTGTGCGAGGCCAGCATTAGAACGCTGGCTTCGACCTGGGCTTCCGGAGAAAGTGGAATGTGCACCGCCATCTGATCGCCGTCGAAGTCTGCGTTGAACGCGGTGCAGACCAGCGGGTGAATGCGAATGGCCTTGCCTTCCACCAGCACCGGCTCGAACGCCTGGATGCCGAGGCGATGCAGCGTGGGAGCGCGGTTCAGCAGCACGGGATGATCTTTGATGACCTCTTCTAGGATGTCCCAAACGATGGGCTCCTGCTGCTCCACCATTTCTTTGGCTTGCTTGATGGTGGTGACGTTTCCGGTCTGCTCCAGCCGGTGATAGATGAAAGGCTTGAACAATTCGAGCGCCATCTTCTTGGGCAGTCCGCACTGGTGCAGCTTGAGTTCGGGACCGACCACGATGACGGAACGTCCGGAGTAATCGACGCGCTTGCCGAGCAGGTTCTGGCGGAAGCGGCCCTGCTTGCCTTTGAGGGTGTCAGAGAGCGACTTCAGCGGACGATTGTTGGCGCCGCGCAAAACGCGGCCACGGCGGCCGTTATCAAACAAGGCATCGACCGCTTCCTGCAGCATGCGCTTTTCGTTGCGCACGATGACTTCCGGAGCGTGCAGGTCCATCAGCTTCTTCAACCGGTTGTTGCGGTTGATGACGCGGCGGTAAAGATCATTCAAATCGGAGGTGGCAAAGCGGCCACCGTCGAGTGGAACCAGGGGACGAAGCTCTGGCGGAATGACCGGGATCACGTCGAGAATCATCCAGCTCGGTTTGTTGCCGCTCTTGCGGAACGCTTCGACTACTTTCAGTCGTTTGGTATATTTGAGCCGCTTCTGAAGCGAGCTCTCGTTCTTCATCTTCTCGCGCAGTTCGACGGACAAACCATCGGTGTCGATGCGCTTGAGAAGTTCCTTGATGGCCTCGGCGCCCATCATGGCCTTGAAGCCCGCGGGACGGTACTGCTGGTCGAGTTCGCGGAACTTGGCCTCGTCCTTGATGACCTCGCGCTCTTTCACCGGAGCGTCGCCGGGCTCGACCACCACGTAAGCCTCGAAATAAAGAACGGACTCGAGGTCACGGAGGGAGATATCGAGCAGGTGGCCGATGCGGCTGGGCAGCCCTTTGAAGAACCAGACGTGCGAGCAGGGCGAAGCCAGCTCGATGTGTCCTAGGCGTTCGCGGCGGACTTTGGAGAGCGTAACTTCCACGCCGCACTTGTCGCAGATGACTCCGCGATGCTTCATGCGCTTGTACTTGCCGCAGAGGCATTCCCAGTCGGTTACCGGTCCAAAGATGCGGGCGCAGAACAGGCCGTCGCGCTCCGGCTTGAAGGTGCGGTAGTTGATGGTCTCAGGTTTAGTGACTTCGCCATGGGACCAGCTCCGGATTTTTTCCGGGGACGCAAGGCTGATCTTGATGGCATCGAAATCAGCGATCGTGTTTTGCATTTCGAACGGGCTCGAACGAAACAAGGTGTTCCTCCGCTTCCTGCTCTCTGAAAGGCAGTACCCAGTCTCGAGTTGCGAGTACCGAGTAACTGCAAATCATGTCCGGCGAATTCGAGAGCTCAATCTCCGCCGAACGGTCCTGTCAAAACTGTTCCAAGCACCTCAGCCCTAGTTGCCAGACCGGCTTTTGCTCGGTACTCGCAACTCGGGACTAGATACTAATCTGCTGCCGCGCTGGCTGCCGGCCGCTTCTCCCCGGTCTTGATCAACTCCACATCAAGGCAGAGCGATTGCAATTCGCGGATCAGCACGTTGAACGATTCGGGCACGCCCGGCTCCATGGCAGCTTCGCCTTTGACGATGGCCTCGTAGATCTTGGTGCGGCCGTAAACGTCGTCGGACTTTGCCGTGAGAAGCTCCTGCAGAATGAACGCCGCACCGTAGGCTTCGAGCGCCCAGACTTCCATTTCTCCAAAACGCTGGCCGCCAAACTGCGCCTTGCCACCCAGGGGTTGCTGGGTGATGAGCGAGTACGGTCCGATGGAACGAGCGTGAATCTTGTCGTCCACCAGATGCGACAGTTTCAGCATGTAGATATAGCCGACGGTTACCGGCTGTTCGAACTGGTCGCCGGTCATGCCGTCATGCAGAGTTGTCTTGCCTGAGGTCGGCAGACCCGAACGCTCCAGCAGCGCCTTGATCTCGCCTTCCTTCGCGCCGTCGAACACTGGCGAGCCCATATACACGCCGCGCGCGAGTGTGGGAGCAACGGCTTCGAGTTCATCGTCGCTCATGTCGGAAATGATGTCGGCGAGCTTCGAGTCCTTGAACAGGGCCTTCAACTCGCGGCGGATCGCTTCCGTGCGGGTATTTTCCTTGAGCAAGTTGGTGATCTTCTCGCCCAGAGTAAAGCCCGCCCATCCCAGGTGGGTTTCAAGAATCTGGCCCACGTTCATACGGCTGGGGACGCCGAGGGGATTCAGAACGATTTCCACCGGCGTTCCGTCTTCGAGGTACGGCATGTCCTCTTCCGGCAGAATGCGAGCGATGACGCCCTTGTTGCCGTGACGGCCGGCCATCTTGTCGCCAACGCTCAGCTTGCGCTTCATCGCGATGTAGACCTTGACCAGCTTGATCACGCCGGGCGGCAGTTCGTCACCCTTGGTGAGTTTCTCTTTCTTCTCGTTGACGATCTTCTTCAGCACGTCGATCTGCCGAGACGTCATCTCTTCGATCTCGTCGATCTGCTCGTTCACTCGCGGATCCTTGTCAGCGTACTTGATGCGCTTCAGGTTGCGGGTGGAGATGCGCTCGATCGCATCGCGGTCCAGAATGTTGCCCTTGTTCAGCAGGCGCTTGTTGGTGCGTTCGTCGTGCAAGTCGGCCTGCACTTCCTTGCCGCCGAGAATATTCTCCAGACGCTTGAGCCGCTCATCGGTCAAAATCCGGATTTCGTCGGAAAGGTTTTTCTCCAATTTGCCGATCTGCGCCGCTTCGATGGACTTCGCCCGCTCATCCTTTTCCTGGCCCTTGCGGGAGAAAATCTTCACATCGACGATGACGCCCTCGATGCCAGGGGGGCAGTAGAGCGAAGCGTCGCGCACATCGCCGGCTTTCTCGCCGAAGATCGCGCGCAGCAGCTTCTCTTCCGGCGTGAGCTGGGTTTCGCCCTTCGGCGTTACCTTGCCCACCAGAATGTCGCCCTGCTTGATGCTGGCGCCGATGCGGATCACGCCTGCTTCGTCCAGATTGCGCAGCATGGACTCGCTGACGTTTGGAATGTCACGCGTTACTTCCTCCGGCCCGAGCTTGGTATCGCGCGCCTCGATCTCATACTCCTCGATGTGCAGTGAAGTGTAGTAGTCGTCCTTCACCATCTTCTCGGAGACTAGGATCGCGTCCTCAAAGTTGTAGCCGCGCCACGGCATGAAGGCCACGAGCACGTTGCGTCCGAGAGCCAGCTCGCCATGGTCCGTGCAAGGACCGTCGGCGATAACTTCGCCCTTCAGCACGCGCTGACCTTTCTTGACCACCGGCTTCTGGTTGATGCAAGTGTTCTGGTTCGACCGCTTGAACTTGGTGAGCTGATAAATGTCGCTGCCCACCTCACGCGAAAGCTGCGTGGGATGATGCTCGCCTTCGACGCGCACAATAATGCGGTCGGAATCGACGGAATCGATGATGCCGTTGCGGCGAGCCAGAACCACCGCTCCAGAGTCGCGCGCCGTAACGCCTTCCATTCCAGTGCCGACGATGGGCGCCTGCGCGCGGAGCAGAGGCACGGACTGGCGTTGCATGTTTGCGCCCATCAATGCTCGGTTCGCGTCGTCGTGCTCGAGGAACGGCACGAGCGAGGCGGCGACAGAAACCAGTTGCTTGGGGCTGACGTCGACGTAATCGACTTCGTCGCGACTTACCAGCACGAAGTTGCCGGCCTTGCGGGCGTTCACCAGTTCGGCGACGATGCGGCCTTTGTCGTCGAGCTCGACATTAGCTTGTGCGATGGTGTGCCGGTCTTCCTCCCATGCGGAAAGATAGAAGGAGAAAGGATCGATCTGGGCTGGCTTCTTGCGCTTCTCCTTCAATTCCGCGTTGATCTTCTCGATCTCGTGCTTCTCCATGTGATCGCCGACTTTGTAGTCGCTGTCGCCGGTGTTCACCACGGTGACGTAATCGATCACGCGGCCGCCCTTGATCTTGCGATAGGGCGACTCGATGAAGCCATAGTCATTTATTCGTGCATAGCAGCTCAGCGACGAGATCAGTCCAATGTTCGGACCTTCCGGGGTCTCGATCGGGCAGATGCGGCCGTAGTGCGTGGGGTGAACGTCGCGGACTTCGAATCCGGCTCTTTCACGCGAGAGACCGCCCGGCCCAAGCGCCGAAAGACGCCGCTTGTGCGTGATCTCGGAGAGCGGATTGGTCTGATCCATGAACTGCGAAAGCTGTGACGATCCGAAAAATTCGCGGATCGCAGCCATCACTGGTTTCGCGTTGACCAGGTCGTGCGGCATGGCCGTGGACATTTCCTGGTACACGGACATTTTTTCTTTTATCGCCCGTTCCATGCGGACCAGGCCGATGCGGAACTGGTTTTCCATCAACTCGCCGACCGCGCGTACGCGTCGGTTGCCGAGGTGATCAATGTCGTCCACCGATCCAATGCTCTTGCGCAGCTTCAGCAGGTAGCCGATGGTGGCGTAGAAATCGTCGGGATCGAGCGTGCGCTTGTCGAGGCTGGTTGCGTCCTGATTCTCGAACAGCTTGATGTTGAACTTCAGCCGGCCGACCTTGGAGAAGTCGTACTTGCGCGGATCGAAGAACATGCCGTGGAACAGCGCAGTGGCTGTATCCAGAGTCGGCGGATCGCCGGGACGCAGCTTGCGGTAGATTTCGATCAGGGCTTCCTGCGGAGTCTTCACCGAATCGCGCTTCAACGTCTGGCTGATCACGGTGCCTACGTCGTCGCGCTCGGGGAAGAACAGGCTCATCTCCACCACGCCGGAGTCAAGAATCTTCGAGACTTTGTCGGCGCTCAGTTCGGTGTTGGCTTCGAGCAGAACTTCGCCAGTGGTGGTGTCGACCACGTCGGCGGCGGCCCATGCTCCTTCGAGATCGGTGACATCGACTTCAATCTCGGAGATCTTCGCCTTCTGAATGTCCTTCAGAACCTGGGCGTTCAGCTTGCGGCCGGAGTGTGCGATTTCATCGCCCGACTTGTTCTTGATGCTGTGCGCCAACTTCATGCCCAGAAGGTTTGTAGCTTTCTCGCTGTTCGGATCGAGCGTCCAGTAGAGCTTCTTGTCTTTGATCGCGATGCGATCGACGGTGTAGAACGAGCGGAGAATGTCTTCGCCCGAACGCAGGCCCAAGGCGCGCAGGAAGATCGTCCCCAGGAATTTGCGCTTACGGTCGATGCGGACGTAGAGCACGTTCTTCTGGTCGTACTCGAATTCCACCCACGATCCGCGGTAAGGAATGATCTTGCCGAGGAAATAGGTGCGGTTGTTGGCGGTTTCGAAGAACACGCCAGGCGAGCGGTGCAACTGGCTGACGATGACGCGCTCGGTGCCGTTAATGATGAAGGTGCCGTTCTGCGTCATCAGCGGAACGTCGCCGAAGAACACTTCCTGTTCTTTGATGTCGCGGATGGAGCGGTTGCCGGTCTCGGCATCCTTATCGAAGATGGTCAGGCGCATCGTGACCTTGAGCGGAGCGGAGTAGGTCATGCCGCGCTCCTCGCACTCGGCCACGTCGTATTTCAGTTGCAGTCCGACCGGGTCGCCGCACTTGTTGCAGAAATCAGGCGTATTGGCGTTGTAGGTTCCGCACTTCTGGCAGAGCACGTCTCCGGGATGGAACGGGTCGGTAATGACCGTGTTGCCGCAGTTCTTACAAGTGGTACGCAGATGGTGTAGTCCCTTCAGGTGGCCACACTTGCACTCCCAGTTACCAATGGCGTAATCCACAAACTCAAGTTGTGATACGTTGCGGAAGTCGGTGATCGGGAAGACGGACTGGAACACTGCCTGCAATCCGCCGTCTTCGCGTTCGCTGGGCAGCTTGTCCATCTGGAGGAAGCGGTCGTAGGAGCGCTTCTGGACCTCGATCAGGTTCGGAATCTGGATGGTGGCTGGTATTTTTGAAAAATCAAAACGTTTACGGAAGGCATTATTCTTCATCGTCAAGAAACTCCCAATGTCAGGCGCAGCCGAGCGCTGCGATAACCCGCGGAATGTGGGGCGCTACATCGCGCCGCGCTGCTTAGCTGTTTAAAACCTGGCTGTTAAAAAGCTGGCTGTTTCGAGCCTGTGTGACCTGTGAACCGTGGAAAACACGACGGGGCGCCCGCAGGGACAAGAGTTCCCGCAGACGCCGAGCAAGGCGTATCGCCAATCTTGATGTGTAATTCTTCGCGCCAGTTCCTTCGGCCGTTTCCGTCCCGCCTGCCCGCGGAACAGTGCCCAAGCTTCCCCGCGGGCCTCGCCCGCTATGAGTGAGGCCAGGGGAAGCGGTGTACTTTAGATGCTAACACCACCGCCCCGGCTTCACAACCTAAGAACGTGAATATTTCCTGAGACTTGCACCGTTCCCGGTGCGTGTGGCGCGGGCACTCTGCCCGCGAGGCCTTTACTATACTGCCGGCAAGCGGGGAGAGTGCCCGCTCCACACGAGCTCGGTCACTTCACTTCAACCGTAGCGCCAGCCTCAGTGAACTTCTTCTTGATGGTCTCGGCTTCGTCCTTGGAAACGCCTTCCTTAATATTTTTGGGCGCTCCATCCACCAGTTCCTTGGCTTCCTTCAAGCCCAGGCTGGTGACCTCGCGGACGGCCTTGATCACGTTGATCTTGTTGGCGCCGACTTCCTTGAGGAGGACGGTGAATTCCGTCTTCTCCTCGGCCGGAGCCGCTGCCGCCGCCCCACCGCCGCCCGCCACCATTACCGGGGCCGCTGCCGCCGCCGAGACGCCGAGGCGCTCTTCGAGCTTCTTCACCAGCTGTGCCGCATCCAGCAGCGACAAAGCTACGATTGAATCTTCCAACTGTTGCAGGTCTGCCATGTTAATTTCTCCACTCTTCGAGTTATGAATTTGCTTGCTTTCGTTATCTTTGGGCCGGGTTTCCAGTGCGGCAGGTTCGTTTCCTGGCGCCAGACAACGCCTGGATCAGAACCGCGCAACCCCTGACTTCGGATAACCAAACTTCTTTCGTCTATGTGGCGCGGGCACTCTTGCCCGCGAAATCTAACCATGTCGGCGCAGCCGGTAAAACCACACTCGCTGCGCTCGCTGGACGGACGAAGGCGTCCGTCCCCACCACAGGCATCTATGCTTCCTTAAACTTCTTGCCCTGCACGCCCTGATCGACGACCACGGCCAGGTTCCGGCCTACCGCGTTCATCACTGTGACCAGACGCTGTGCGGGAGCGTTGATGAGGAACAGCAGCTTCGACATCAACTCTTCCTTCGACGGCATGCTGGCCAGCGCTTCGATCTCTTTGATCGTGATGACGCGGCCCTCGACTACGCCTACCTTGAAAGTAAATTCCGGCGTGTCTTTGGCATACTTGGTTAGAGCCTTCGCCATAGCGACGGGGTCGCCAGTTGTATAGGCAATCGAGGTGACGCCGGAAAGGTTCTTCAACCCATCCTCGATCTTGGTGCCTTTGCCGGCGCGCTCGGCCAACGTGTTTTTAACGACCTGATACTTTGCGCCTGCTCCGCGCAGGGCCTTGCGCAGCTCATAGTCCTGGGCGACGGTCATCTTGGTGTAGGTGGCGACCACCGCGCTGGAAACATTCTTCAGGTCGGCGCTCAGCTTCTCGACCTGTTCCTTCTTCTTTGCCTTAGTAACTGCCATTGTCAGTTCCTCTTATGATCTTTTGTGCTCATGTGGGGACGGACGCATTCGTCCGTCCGGCGCTTCAGCGCCGCCGTTAAGCCTTCGCCGCTGTCTCAATCGGAGCCGTATCCAGCAAAATCCCCGGCCCCATGGTCGAACTCAGCGTGCAGCCCTTGATGTACTTGCCCTTGGCAACCGACGGCTTGGCCTTGATCACGCTGGTGATCAGCACCGTCGCGTTCTCAATCAGCTTGTCGGGCGAGAACGAAATCTTTCCCACCGGGCAATGCACCAACGCCGTTTTGTCGGTGCGGAATTCCACCTTGCCGGCCTTCACTTCCTGCACGGCCTTGCCCACATCCATCGTGACCGTGCCGGTCTTCGGATTCGGCATCAGGCCTTTCGGTCCAAGGATCTTTCCCAGGCGCCCAACGGATTTCATTACATCAGGAGTGGCGATGAGGGCGTCGAAGTCGGTCCAGTTTTCTTTCGTGATCTTCTCGACCATCTCTTCGCCGCCGGCGTAATCAGCGCCCGCAGCTTCAGCCTCTCTGATCTTGTCGCCGGAGGCGATGACCAGGACCTTCTTCGACTTGCCCAGACCGTGGGGCAGAACGACCGTCCCGCGCACCATTTGATCGGCGTGCTTGGGATCGACTCCCAGGCGCATGGTGACCTCGACGGTCTCGTCAAACTTTGCGAACTTGACCTTCTGCAAGAGTGGAACTGCATCCTGCAACGTGTAGGGGCGCTTCTCGACTGCCGCGTGCGCCTTGGCGATATTCTTTCCTTCTTTTTTCATTTGCTTTTCCTTGTCTTCCACCGCTCATCGTTGCCCCGGTGAGCCGTGGTAATTTCGACCCAGATTGTGTGGCGCGGGCACCTCTGTCCGCGAACTCTGACCAACAGCAAGAAACCAAACGCTCGCTGGACGGACGAATGCGTCCGTCCCCACACGAACCTTACCCAAGTACTTCGATGCCCATTGACCTTGCCGTGCCGCGAATGCTCTTGATCGCGGTATCGATGGAAGCCGCGTTCAGGTCGGGCATTTTCTGCTTCGCGATGTCCTCGACCTGCTTCAGCGTGACCTTGCCGACTTTGTCTTTATTCGGCGTACCCGATCCCTTGGCGATGCCGGCGGCACGCTTCAACAGAATCGAAGCCGGCGGAGTCTTGGTGATGAAGGTAAACGAGCGGTCGCTATACACCGAGACCACGACGGGGATGATCAGCCCTTCCATTTCCTTCTGGTTCGTGCGGGCGTTGAACTGCTTGCAGAACTCCATGATGTTGATCTGCGCCTGGCCCAGCGCCGGACCCACTGGGGGCGCCGGAGTGGCCTTGCCCGCCGCGATCTGCAGCTTTACGAAACCTGTAACTTTTTTTGCCATCTAAGATTTCCTTCGGATTTTCAATTGCGAAATTGCAAATTACCCAATTGCTAAATTCCTAAGCCACCTTCTCCACCTGGTTGAACTCCAACTCCACCGGAGTTGAGCGACCGAAGATCGTCACCATGACTTTCAAGGTCTCGCGGTCTTCGTTCACTTCATCCACAATGCCCTGGAACGTAGCGAACGGACCCTCGGAGATGCGGACGGTTTCGTTCTTCTCGAATTTGACCTTCAGCTTGGGCTTCTCGCGGCTGTCGGCTACTTTGTAGACGATGTGCTGCACTTCTTCGTCGGAAAGCGGTGTCGGCTGCTGCCCTGTGCCGACAAATCCGGTCACGCGCGGCGTGGATTTCACCACATGCCAGACGTGATCGTCCATATCCATTTCCACCAGCACGTAGCCGGGATAGAACATGCGCTCGGACGTGTACTTCTTGCCGCCGCGGACTTCGGTGACCGACTCGGTCGGGATCAGCACCTTGCCAATCTTTTCCTGCAGCCCGAAAGCGGCGACACGCGACTCCAGCGACTCTTTCACCTTGCGTTCAAACCCGGAGTAGGAGTGGATGATGTACCACTTCATATTCGGATTGCGAGGCGGCTCGCCGCTTGGCGCTGCGCCATCCGCGGTGGGTGCCTGCTCAACACCTGCTGCCGCTTCGTTTTTTTCTTCGTCCTGCATGATCAAGTTTAAACTCCGGTCCGCGCGTTCCCGCTTAGTGTCCGAAATAGCTGTACAGGAATGAAACGCCCTTCTGAATCACGTTATCGATGATGAAAAAGTACACGCCAAAAATGAAGACGGTGATGACCACAACCGCGGTAGTGGCCTGCACTTCTTTCCACGACGGCGCTGTCACCTTGCGAGTCTCGGTGCGAACGTCGTTATAAAACGTCTTCACCCGCTCCGGCCAGGACTTCAGCCGGTCTCCGAAATTCTCTCCAGCGGTCGCAATTGAGTTTGCCATCTTCTTTTTTGTCTCCACTGCCATAATGCTCCCTGACCGTACCCAACTTCCTTCCAAAATCTGGCAGGGGCGGAGGGATTCGAACCCCCAAGTTCGGTTTTGGAGACCGACAGTTTAACCGTTGAGCTTACGCCCCTAAAACCAGTGGTCAGTGGCCAGTGATCAGTGGTCAGAAATCAAAACTGCTTTCTGGCCACTGGTCACTGACCACTGTCCACTGCTATTTCACTTCTTTGTGCGGCGTGTGCTTACGGCAACGGTTGCAGAACTTCTTGAATTCCAGCCGTTCCGTGGTCGTCTTCCGGTTCTTTGTCGTCGAATAATTGCGCTCTTTGCAATCACCGCACTGTAACGTAACAATCTCTCGGGGCATCGCTCACTCCTCACATTCAATGCAGAAGTAAGAATTCAGAATGCAGAAGTTAAATCCGTTTCGTTTCTCACTTCTGCATTCTTAGTTCTGACTTCTAATTTCCCTTACTGCACAATCTCCGCAATCGTTCCAGCTCCTACAGTGTGCCCGCCTTCGCGAATGGCAAACCGCAAGCCCTTCTCCATCGCCACTGGCGTGATCAGTTCAATCACCAGTGAGACGTTGTCCCCCGGCATCACCATCTCAGTCCCCGCAGGCAACTCCGCGACTCCGGTCACATCCGTCGTGCGCAAATAAAACTGCGGACGGTATCCCTTGAAGAACGGCGTATGCCGTCCACCCTCTTCCTTCGTCAGGATGTAGACTTCCGCCTTGAACTTCGTGTGCGGCGTGATCGATCCACCTTTCGCCAGCACCATGCCGCGCTCGACATCTTCTTTCGCGATGCCGCGCAGCAGCAGGCCGGCATTGTCACCCGCCATGCCTTCGTCGAGCTGCTTCTTGAACATCTCGACGCCTGTGACCACCGTCTTGCGCGTGTCGCGGAAGCCGACGATTTCCACTTCCTCGCCCACCTTCACCTTGCCGCGCTCGATACGTCCGGTCACGACCGTGCCGCGACCCTGAATCGAAAAAATATCTTCAATCGGCATCAGGAAGGGCTTGTCCAGTTCGCGCGCCGGCTGCGGCACGCTCTTGTCGACCGCTTCCATCAGCGCGTCAATCTGCTTCTCCCACTTTTCTTCCCCGTTCAAAGCCCCCAGAGCCGACAGCCGGATCACCGGCACATCATCGCCCGGAAACTTGTAGCTCTTCAGCAACTCACGCACTTCGAGTTCTACCAGGTCGAGCAACTCGGGATCGTCCACCGCATCGCACTTGTTCAGCGCGACCACGATGTAAGGCACGCCCACCTGCCGCGCCAAAAGCACGTGCTCGCGCGTCTGCGGCATCGGACCGTCGGTCGCCGCCACGACTAAGATTGCGCCATCCATCTGCGCCGCGCCCGTGATCATGTTCTTGATGTAGTCGGCGTGGCCCGGGCAATCGACGTGCGCGTAGTGCCGGTTCGCCGTCTCGTACTCGACATGCGCCGTCGCAATCGTGATGCCGCGCGCCTTTTCTTCCGGAGCGTTATCGATCGAATCGAACGACCGGAACACAATCTTCGGATTGTGCTTCTGCAAAACCTTGGTGATGGCCGCCGTCAACGTGGTCTTGCCGTGGTCGATGTGACCAATCGTCCCCACGTTGCAGTGCGGCTTATTGCGATCAAATTTCTCTTTCGCCATAAATCAGCTCTTAGCTCCTAGCTTTTAGCTTCTAGCTCAAAACCCGTGGCGCCGGCATCTTGCCGGCTGTCTTACCGGGAAAAGCAGCGGGCGTCCCGCCCGCACCTTTCAGTAATACTGATACAGCTTCTTAAACTTGTGCCGCAGCGCGGTAGCGACCGTTTCCAGCTTCGACAGATAAAACTCCCGCATCTGCGCCTGGTCGGACAGCGTGAGTGCCTGGTACAACTGCCACGCACTCAACTCTTTTTCCGCCACTGAACCGGCGGCGACTTCTTCCAACAAGCGGGCGGAAAGAACCGAGTCGAACTCTCGAATGCGAATTCCCTTGCGGTCCAACGACTTCAGAAACCGCTCCACCTTCTCGGGCGAAAACGCCTGGTCCACGATGCCCTGCAACTTCGAGAACTCCTGCTGCTTCTCGATCTTGATCGTCGCCTGTTCGAAAGCCATCTCACACCTGAATCAGATTCCTGGAGCGGGAGACGGGAATCGAACCCGCGACCAACAGCTTGGAAGGCTGTGACTCTACCACTGAGTTACTCCCGCTTTCCCATCGCCGCCGCCCGCATCGAGGTCCCTCGTTCCTCGGGATTTCGCCAGCAGGCTAACGCCTGCTAAGCGGCTCAACTTGGAAGGCTGTGACTCTACCACTGAGTTACTCCCGCCCTTAAACCAGCTATCAGCTATCAGCCGTCAGCTAAACCTCAGCGGCTAAAGCCGCATCAATTCCCAACTCATAACGGCACGACTGAAGTCGTGCCCTTCCCGATCTTGCAGCTGCCACAAATCTTTCAAACTTCCCGCAACTTCCAAACTCTGGAGCCGATGATCAGGATTGAACTGATGACCTCTCCCTTACCAAGGGAGTGCTCTACCAACTGAGCTACATCGGCCCAAAAAACCAGCTGTCAGCTTTCACCTCAAAAACGCTTACTCCGGATCGCTTTCGCCATCTGGATGCAACACATCTTTGCGGCGCACCCAACTCTTGAACGCGAACAATCCTAGAATCAACAGTGTCAGCGACCGAATCCGGAAATCTGTCAGCGTGGCAAACGCCAGCGCACCTAAGACCGCGTACGCAATCAACGCCATGGCCAAGCGACTCATAAATCCTGCCGGACAAAAACATCAGAACAAAAACATCTGAACTGGTGCACAGGGAAGGATTCGAACCTTCGTACCTCGCTAGGAGGGACAGATTTACAGTCTGTTGGCTTTAACCACTCACCCACCTGTGCAGAAAGTGCCGGGCGATGCAGCCGTCGCGCTTTATCCAGCAAGCGATCAAAACCGCGCACAAGCCTTTGCCGTCGCCCACCGGATCGCAAACCAAAGTTTCGCAAACCAGAGTTTCGCAAACCAGGGAAACCAAGAATCGCGCTAACGGATTATCGCGCGAAGATCACTACAAGCCGGATAAAGTTCCGAATGGAGTGCGTTGGAAAAACCTGTTGCGCCGCCACTTACCGAGTCCTGCTGCCGGAATACCGTTTCTGAATTCGCTTCCGGAAATTCATTTCCTGGAGCTGGCGAAGGGATTTGAACCCCCGACCCCCTGATTACAAATCAGGTGCTCTACCGACTGAGCTACGCCAGCATTGCGGGGACAAGTACCCGTCTGGGCACAAGTATACCCTTGATCCCTTCCAGATGTCCGGGACAATTAAGTAAGTTATCACGAGGGGCAAATTTCGCGCAACTGCTTTGGTTGCCAAGAAAGATCGAGGCGTGGTACGGGTCGATGAGCGAAATCGCAGTTTTCGCCAACGATAGGCCACAAACAGTCCCGTCTAATATCGAAATTCCCTCCAACCTTGAGGCTCGAACGATACATCCAAATGCCCGCTTCAAGGTTGCCATCTCGGGTTTCGCCGCGGATAGCACTGTGAGGTCTTTATGGTCCCTGAAAAACGGTTGTCCGCCCGCGCCCTGCTTGTTCGCTCGACTCTATTCCTCTTCATTGTTCTAATAGCCCCTCGGGCACGGACTCAGACGTACAGAGTCATTTATGCGTTTACTGGCCAAAACAAGTTGAGCGCAGGATCGACGATTGCACTAGACAGCCTAGGAAATTTCTACGGGGCCTCGAATAACAGCGTGCGAACGTGTTCGGCGGGTGCCTGCGGGGCGATCTACAAGATCAGCCCGACGGGCACGGAGACCACATTGTATGAATTCGCAGGGTCTCCAGACGGTGAGTACCCCAACGGGGTAATGGTAGACGGAACAGGAACCCTCTACGGCACTACATATTACGGTGGAACGAGCACCTTTCAGTACTGCAACAACTATGGATGCGGCGTCCTTTTCAGGTTAACGGGTTCCGGCCAAGAAACCGTACTGCATAGCTTCAATGCGCCTCCCGGAGATGGAATATTACCGCAGGCGGGTGTCATTCTGGGATCGAACGGCGCGCTGTATGGCACGACCACCAATGGTGGAACGGGAAGCGTTGGAACAAGCGGCGACGGCACGATATATCGGTTTGCAAATGGCAAAGAGACAGTGTTGTACAACTTCACCGACGGTGTCGACGGTGGTTTGCCCAGTTCCAGCCTGCTACTGCGTGGCGGAAGTTTGTATGGCACAGCAAACTTTGGTGGAACAGGACCGTGCTTCACTACTTTTGGAGGGGGTTGCGGCACGGTTTTCAGGCTTGACAAAACTGGTGAGAGCACCTTGTACGAGTTCCAAGGTGGCGCAGACGGCGGCTTCCCAGCCGCCAGCTTGATTGCCGACAGTGCCGGCAATCTCTATGGGACGACCGTGCTCGGCGGAGATCTTAATTGCGAAATCGGCGGACCTCCTGCCGGCTGCGGAGTGGTGTTCAAACTGACACGAAGCGGTCAAGAAACCGTGCTTCACACGTTCACGGGATCGACGGATGGCGCCTGGCCGAGCAACGCCCTGGTGATGGACCCCGCTGGCAACTTATACGGCACGGCATACTATGGAGGCGACTTACAGTGCAACTACGGGCTGGGATGCGGAACCGTATTCAAGATTGACGCCTCCGGCCAGTTTTCCGTCATTCACACCTTTAAGGGCAAAGAGGGGGCATTCCCCCGCGCGCTCATCGCGGTAGGCGAAAAACTATACGGGGTCACCGATGGGGGAGGGCCCGGAGGTCTCTTCCTTACCGGAGTGATATACGAATTGACGCCCTGATAATGGAACACTAATAGCAGGGCCCTCCTTTCAGATATCGATCGTTTATTCGTACCGTGCTCGCACACGAATCCATCGGAGCAGTTGGTGTCGCCTCACCCGGGCCATGCAAGTGAATCCCTATTTCGCCGGAACCGACAGATCCTCCAGCTTCGCGCCCTTTTTCGCTACGTAGAAGGCCAAAGCCTTCGCCGGCTCGGTCTTGCTGGCATTCTTCACGTTGTGCACCTCGCCGTCGACCGTGGTGAACGATTCGCCGGGCTTCAGAGTCACGGCGGGCTTGCCCTGTGCCTCAAAGATCACCGAACCTGCGGCGATATAGACGATCTCATTGCCACCTTGCGTGTGCTTGCCGCTTTCCGCACCCGCCGGCAGGGGACGATCTACCAGAATCGCTTCCCATCCCGGCGCGCCCTTCAATTCCGTTCGCTGCAGAATCTTGCCGCCTTTCAAATTATCTTTTTCCTGCGCGCTCGACATCCGGCTTCCCAGCAGGCCAAGCGCTACTCCCACGACCAGCGTGAACCCAATCAAAAAGTTAATGCGCTTCGTCTTCATTCGAGGCTCCTTGTCTTCTTTCCGTAGCGAACGCATACTAACATACGTTCAACACAGCGGCGGCTCACTTTCTGGTGGTGGTGCAAGTTGACAAGAGATTCGTATCAGGGCATCGCTTCAGCGATGCCAATATTAGCTCGGCGAGAGGCGGCTTTAGCCGCTGAGGCTTGCCCACGGCCCCAGCGGCTAAAGCCGGTTTCAAGTTTCGCGCTGAGACGGCATACCTGAAGGTATGCCCTGATACGAATCTCTCTTCAAACTGCACCACCGCCACCAACTCGGTAGTGCCTGAAATGTACCCGCACATTTCAGGCACTACCCACCAACTCGCTGACGTTGACTTGCTTGTCCTGCCTACGTAAGATTTCTTGCCTGTGATCGGACAAACCATCTCGCACTACCGCATTGTTGAAAAACTCGGCGGCGGCGGGATGGGAGTCGTGTACAAGGCAGAGGACACCGAGCTAGGCAGGTTTGTCGCGCTGAAGTTCCTGCCCGAGGAACTGGCGCGCGATCCGCAGGCTCTGGAGCGCTTTCGGCGGGAGGCCAGAGCCGCCTCCGCGCTGAATCATCCCAACATCTGCACGATTTACGAAATCGGCAAGAGCGACGACCAGACTTACATCGCGATGGAGTTTCTTGAGGGCCAAACTCTGAAACACCGCATCGCCGCCCGGCCACTCGACAACGAAACCCTCGTTTCTCTAGCCATCGAGGTTGCCGATGCGCTGGACGCGGCGCACGCGAAGGGCATTGTACATCGCGATATCAAGCCGGCAAACATCTTCGTCACCGAACGTGGACACGCCAAGATTCTGGATTTCGGCCTGGCCAAGGTGCAGGCGATCGGCTCCGCCAGCAGTTCCGATAAGACGCTGACGCGCAGTTTCGATAACACTCAGTTGACCAGCCCTGGCTCGGCGCTGGGCACGGTCGCTTACATGTCGCCGGAACAAGCGAGAGCCCGCGAGTTGGATGGGCGTAGTGATTTATTCTCTTTCGGCGCCGTGCTCTACGAAATGGCGACCGGCGCGTTGCCGTTTCGTGGCGAGAGTTCGGCAGAGATCTTCAAAGCCATTCTCGATGCCGCGCCGCCGGCGGCGGCCCGGCTCAATCCGGATGTGCCCGCGGAACTAGAGCGGATCTTCAGCAAGGCGCTGGAGAAGGATCGAAATCTCCGCTACCAGAGCGCCGCCGACTTGCGCTCAGACTTGACCCGGCTGAAGCGGGACCTGGACTCAGGGCGAGCGTCAGCCATTCACGCGCCGGAAACCGCGGAGTCAGGCGGCCGGACTTCGGGTAAAATTCCCGCGGCCGCCCCATCGCGCAAACTCCTTATATTTGGAGTGGCTGGGATTGTGTTGGTCGCGGTAATAGGCGCAGCCGTGTACCTGATGCGCGGCGGCTCAGCGGCAAAGAAGATTGACTCGCTCGCGGTACTGCCCTTCGTGAACGCGACCGCCGATGCCAACAATGAATACCTCGGCGATGGCCTGACCGAGAGCCTGATCGGTACGCTGTCGCAGGTACCAGATCTCAAAGTGATGGCGCGAAGCACGGTCTTCCGCTTCAAGGGCAAGGAAGACGATCCGCAGAAAATCGGGCAACAGCTGCAAGTGAGTGCGGTTTTGATGGGCCGCATCACCCAGCATGGCGATGAAGTGGCGGTGCAGGCTGATCTGGTGAGCACTGCGGACGGGAGCGAACTTTGGGGATCGCATTACGAGCGTAAGGCGGCGGACGTCACCCAACTGCAAGGCGACATTGCGCGCGACGTCTCCAAGCGCCTGCAAGTGCAGTTAAGCGGAGAGCAACAGCGGCGACTTGGCAGTGCCGGGACTAAGAATCCGGAGGCCTACCGGCTGTATCTGGAAGGGCGGCAACTCTGGTACGGACGCACCGCGGCGGGATTAAATAAGAGTATCGATTTGTTTCAACAGGCAATTGCCGCTGATCCCAACTACGCCCTTGCGTATGCCGGGCTGGGCGACACCTACAACGTGATCCCGAGTTACGGCGCTGGCATAACCTCGCGGCAGGCGGGATCGCTAGCGGACGCGGCAACGCGCAAAGCGCTCGAATTGGATGACTCCTTGCCAGAGGCACATCTGTCGCGTGCTGGTTTTCTGACTTTTGCCTGGAAATGGCGCGAGGCCGACCAGGAATTTCGGCGCGCCATCGAGTTAGACCCCAACAGCGCCGCAGCCCATTATTTGTATGCCTTTAGCCTGCTCGTTCCCCAGAAGCGATTCGATCAGGCATTCGAGGAATTCCATCTCGCGCTGTCGCTCGACCCTCTCTCTCCCATCATGAATACGAACTATGCGACTACGTTGATGGATGCACATCGCTACCCGGAGGCGCTTGCCCAGTTTCAAAAAACGATCGAGCGCGACCCGACTTTCGGGCCAGCCCATCACAAGCTGGCGCAGTTGTACGCCGTGACCGGCGATTTCACAGATGCAGTGAGTGAATTGAAAAAGTTTGTTTCTGTACCAGGATCGTGGAGCGGGGACGCGAAAGGGTTTCGTGATCTGGGGCTCACTGCATTCAACAACCCGGAGCAGACTACGTGGGTCGCTTTAGTTCTTTCGGTGACGGGCGAACGGAACAGGGCGCTCGACTCTCTGGAAAAGGCGCTTGCCAGCGGGGAAATTGAAGTAGTTCTATGCGTCCGTTACCCCTCTTTTGATCCCATCCGTGCCGAGCCGCGTTTCAAGGCCGTGGTAGGGCGATTGGGCCTGCCGGAGTAAACGGATTCTCCGATGCCGGGTTGGACGAAAAGCGCTGGAATTGCAGAAATAACTGCGTGAGGATGTTGTGCGTAGGGAAAGCGTCAAATGATTCGTCTCACAATCATGACATTCCTTCTTTCCACCGGACTCCTCTGCGCCCTTTTCGGTCAATCGGATCGCAAGGTTGACCCCGCACCTAAATTCACCGAGCTTTCCCGCGAGGACAGTGCCCGACTCGATCAACAGAGGACAGTTGTTGCGGCTGCGGTCAATCGCCGATACGGGACAACGGCCCTCACCAAGACCAAGCAGGACTTGCCCATCCTTCAACGCCTAATTGACGAAGGGGTGTTCGACAAGTCTCAGACATACGAATTACAAAGTCTCGGTGTGGCCTTTGGTGATGTGCTGGCGAGCGAGCTTCCATTGCGATGGGTGATAGTCACGGACGAGTTCGGCACCGATCCGACGCTGCGGTTTAAGCAGACGACCGTTCAAATCAATGCGCTCACGATGATTTCCAAGCGGGTCGAGAGGGGAGAACCCGTAAATCTCTCGTCGCTTCTACGCGTGACGCACGAGCAGCTTGCACGAGCCCCTGGAAATAAAGATCGCTGACAGTGTTATCATTTCAGCCCTGACCGCATTCCATGCGAATTAGGCGCACTCTTCCCATCCTCTTTATCGTTGTCCTGATCGTGGCGGCGGTAATCCTCGCGGTCCAACTACGAAAGCATGCTCCTCCGGAAGCGGCGCGGCTGTTGCCCGGTGGGGACGCTTTTGGTTATGTGAATCTTGGATGGGTGCGCCGGGCAAATTCTGGCAAGGAGATGCCTCCGGTCAGCCACGATCCGGAATACGAGCGCTTCATTCAACAGACCGGGTTTCAGTTCGAGCGCGATCTGGATGAAGCTGCCTTCGCGGTTCACTATCCCGGCAATTGGGCGGGCGGAGGCACGGGCGGCGTGGCTCCTGAGCCCCGATTTTCTGAAGTGCTGGTTGGGAGGTTTCGGAGCCAGCGGCTAACCGCCTACCTGCGGCAAATCGCTCAAGCGGTGGAGAATTATCAGTCGGTCGATATCTTCACGGTCCGGGTGGAAGGCAGATCGTTGCGGGTCGCGGTGCTGAGCCCCGATTCTGTGGCAGCGTCGAATCATGACGATCCGGCGGTGATTCGCGGAATCATCGACCGGTCCCGGCGGCTGGCTTCTCCGTTCGGAGGTCCGGCGCTGCTGCGGCAATACTACAAGCATGTGCAGTTCGCGAGTCTGGCATGGGTGGTGGCGCGCGTGGAGCCTGCGACTCCCGACTCGGGAAGCCTGAGTGCTTTGTTCACGGCCCCCGCCACGCTGGTCGTGTCGGGGAGCTTGCTGAGCCCGCTACATTTGAATTTGCGAGGAGCAGTTCACCTTCGTGCCGAGGCTTTCACCGGAAATCCCGACGAGGCTCGGGCCCTGATTGACAAGGTGAACGTGTTCGTCGCCTTGACCCACTCGGCCGAAGCCTCTGTGGGAATGCACGGGACTGATCCGGATGTAAAGGCTTTCTTCGAAAGCATCCAGGCGAAGCAGGAAGGGGATCGTGCGGTGCTGAACGCCGGCCTCCCCCCTGGTTTTCTGCGGAAGATGTTGGCGGGATCCGGGGCGGAGTTGGGCGAGCCGGACGCCTCTTCCCCGCAAACGCCCGCGAAGTCACAGTAGGCGCGAATTCAGCGATTCCCTGCAACTAAATGGCGCGGTAATCGTCTGATCATTGAGGATTACGGAGTAGAATTCTGGGCAGGTACAATAAAGACGCAATGTCGAGTCTCCCACTTCCGCTGGCCGCATTTTTCGCCGGGCTTATCTCATTTCTCTCGCCTTGTGTGTTGCCGCTGGTGCCGGGATATGTTTCTCTCATTTCGGGCGCGGGAGTGGATGAACTGAAGTTGTCGCAAGGCCGCCTGATGCGGCGGGTGATGACGAACTCGGTTGGATTCATCTTCGGCTTCAGCGTGGTGTTCATCACGCTGGGTGCAATCTCTACGGAGATCGGCCAAATCGCGGCTCAATATAAACACACACTCGCGGTTGTGGCGGGAGTGGTTATTATTTTGTTCGGCCTGCACCTCACCGGCATTCTCAAAATCAAGGCGCTGTATTCTGACACGAGATTGCATGAACTGAAGGGCGGGAGCACGCCGGTCGGGGCTTTTGTGATTGGCTTCGCGTTCGCCTTTGGATGGACTCCCTGCATCGGCCCGATTCTCGCCGGCATCCTTACCCTGGCCGCAGCGCAGGATACGTTGTCGAAAGGCATGATCTTGCTGGCGATTTATTCGTTAGGGCTGGCGGTCCCGTTTTTGCTGACGGCCCTTGGCATTGAGCGCTTTTTAAAATTTTACAGCCGCTTCCGGTCGCACATGCACGTGTTGGAAGTTGCCTCAGGTGGCCTGTTGATCGCTCTCGGAGTGTTGCTGGTAATCGGGCGTTTTACCATGATTTCGAACTGGCTTTCGTTCCTCAACCGTTTTGCTCTGTAAGATTTGTCTTCTAGAATTCGTGAATGGAGTGTTCCTTTGAAACGTAGTCCTCTTGCTCTGGTGGTCGTGGGTTTCGTGGTCGCGCTGATGTTGTATGTGGGATATCACCGCGCGCGCCGCTCTGGGCCGGATTTCGCGCCGCGCCTCACGCTGTCCAGCCCGGCTCCGGATTTCTCTCTAGAATCGCTCGACGGAAAGACAACTCGTCTTTCCGACTATCGCGGCAAGGCCGTGTTGCTCAACTTCTGGGCGACCTGGTGCGGACCCTGCAAAATCGAGATGCCGTGGTTCGTCGAGTTTCAGAATCAGTACGCGCCCCAAGGATTGCAGATTGTGGGCGTCGCCATGGACGATGCCAGCAAAGAAGACATCGGCAAGTTCGCCAAAGATATGGGAGTGAATTATCCCATCCTGATTGGAAAAGAAGCGGTCGGCGATCAATATGGCGGCGTGCCCGCGTTGCCTGAAACTTTTCTGATTGGACGCGACGGTAAAATCGTCGATAAGATTATTGGATTGCGCGGCAAAGCGGAAATCGAAGACTCTATCAAGAAGGCACTTGACACCAAAGCGGCCACAAGCCGGGCGTCGGGCTCGAAATTGCCTTAGCCTTGCAGGCTCACATGTGGCAATAGTACGTGGTCTGCAATCGCTTTAGTATTTGATGAGAGAAATGAATCCTCACAGACACGAAGTCCGGCTTCTTTGTTTTGTGGCAACTATTCTTCTGATCGGTGGGACAGCGCGGTCGGAATCGGAACAAAAACCCTCGGTCATTGAAGCTCCAGGAAATTTATCTCCGGTCGCCGGGGTTCAGGGGAAAGCGCCCTCACTCACTGTCTCTCCTGTACCACTCACGACGGCCCAGCGCGCGAAGGCAACCATGGTAAACCTTAATTTCCGGGTCCCGCCGGGTTACCACATCAACTCAAACACGCCGAAATCAGAGTTCCTGATTCCAACGGCGTTGAAGATGGACCTGCCCACCGACATTATCCTCGGAAAGATCGAATATCCCGCTGGCGAGGACACGAGCTTCCCGTTCTCGCCCGACGAAAAACTTAGCGTTTATAGCGGAGACTTCACCATCGCTGTGGCGGTGCATCCTCTGCACGCAGTCGTGCCGGGAAAATATGTGATGCACGGCGTGCTGCGATATCAGGCCTGCGACAATGCGGCCTGCTATCCTCCGAAAAGTTTGCCGGTGAGCTTTGAAGTGAATGTCGTGAAGGAACCGCCCGCGCACCACGCCAATCCTGCGCAGAGCCCGCATATACATAACTAGCTCTGGTCCCCCTCCGGAAAACCCAAAATCAAAATCTTAAACACGGAGGCCACAGGGGTTCACAGGGTAAACCGTGTCTTAGCGGGTCGAGGCCTACCCACATAAAACGGTACTTTTAAGACAGCATTTAATCCGTGCGCTGGGTCGCGCTGGCGAGCGCCAGAATCGTTCCCGCAAACAGCAGCGTGTCCGCAAAGTAGTTGATTCCCTCAACCTGAACGTCGGTGCCTGGATTGGCGAGCGCCGAGATCAGGATTGGCCCATAAACGAATAAAACCAGCAGCACAAGCCACGTGCCGAGATAAGTCGCCGCCATCCTCGTCTTCCCGTTCAGAAGAAAACTTACCCCGGCCCCCAGCAAAATCGCACCCGTCAGGTAGCTGATGAGCCAGTGCCCCGGAATCCAGGCGGGCATGAGCTTTTCGAGCGGGACTCCGGGAACGTTCGCCGGATGCAGAAAGTGCTGAACGCCATAGAATATAGCGGCGATCGCGATCAACACGCGGCCCACGGTGATGAGAAATGGGGCGAACTCGATGACTACGCCTTCCACGATAAGAAACCTGCTCTTACCTTGTTCGCGCGTAGCGTTTCCCGCAAGAATCGAATTTCCGGCTAAGATCCAGCCTCCGCCCGCGAATGACATTTCGCGGATGACAATCGTCCATGCAAACCTGTCTCCTGGATTGGCGAGAGCTCGCGGGATGTGCAACATCGCCACAAAAAGAAACATCATGATCCCGAACAGAAAGCCGGACCAGCGCACCTGAATTTTTATGGCAATGCTCAGGGACGCGGCGATCAGTGCGCAGCCCACGAAATACGCCCAAAACAATCGCCAGGGCATATACGCGGGCACCATGGTCATGAGACCTTGGGCGGCGGAGAGATGCAGCGCGCCGAAGACCGCAAGAGGAATCGCGAAACACAAATTGCTCAAGGCTACAATCTTGTCCAGGCCGCGGGCCCGCGCGATATCGGTCTTCGCAGCCCACAGGGCAATAAGAAAAACCAGGATGCCGGCAGTGCACATCGAGACCACTGTGCGAGAGATGGCAAGAAATGTGGCGAGCATGGTTCGGTGCATTTGGATAGCGGGCATTAAGGAGTTCCGAAACGGAATTTTGTTCAAAATTTAGCAGCGTGAAGTCTTGTTCACCAGTCCCCTGCGTCCTACTCTGATCTCTGGGCCCGTGGTGTAATTGGTAGCATCTCTGCCTGTCACGTGTGAAGGTGCGGGTTCGAATCCCGTCGGGTCCACACAGCATTCCCTCGTTGGTAGGGAATCTGGCGAGGAGCCTCTGACGGGCAGGCTCCTCAAGTAACCTTGACTTCTGATTCGTACCTCTCGATAATCGTATTGACGTTGACAGGCAGAGATGTTGACCCCGAGTTGAATCTGCGCTCGGGGTCTTACTTTTTTACTAAACTGCAGGTCTCAAGCCCATTTTCCACCTTGCCGATATTATCTTCGTAGCTGGACAGGCTAGTGCCCCGAGTTGAATTTCCGCTCGGGGTTTTGCTTTTTCTGCATGCCGGCATCTAAGAGCCGGGGTATATACCTTTCAGTCGCCTACGCCCCCACTTCAATGGACGTGCCTTGCCTTCCATAACTTCAACGGCCGCCAACGTCACAGCTTTTGCCAAGAGTGGCGACTCTGTTGTATTACTTGCTGCTACCTCCCCGATTTTCAGCATTTCTTGATCGGTCAGGTCATGCACGCGCGTAGCGAGTTCGTCCTCGCCATATGTTCGAAGGTTGACCGCAAGGTGCTCGCGGCTACGTGATATGTAAAACACGGGATGCTCCCCTTAGCTCTTCCCTTGCTTTTTCTCCACCTTCGCCCAAGTATCCTTCAGCGCGACCGTGCGATTAAACACCGGCCTGCCCGGCTTCGAGTCCGGATCGACACAAAAATATCCCAACCGCTCAAACTGAAACCGGCTCCCAGCAGCGGCATTAGCCAACGACGGCTCGACTTTGGCGTTGGCGATCACTTCGAGCGATTTCGGGTTGAGATTGTCGAGAACGTCCTTGCCGTCTTCGACTTTGCTGGGATCTTCTTTGGCGAACAACGTCTGGTAAATCCGCACTTCGGCGTCCACCGCATGGGCCGCCGACACCCAATGAATGGTCGACTTCACCTTACGTCCGTCCGGGGTATTTCCGCCGCGCGTCGCGGGATCGTAGCTGCAATGCACTTCCACCACTTCGCCTTTGTCGTTTTTCACGACGCCGGTGCAAGTGACGAGGTAGCCGTAGCGAAGGCGCACTTCGCGCCCCGGCGACAACCGGAAAAACTTCGGTGGCGGAACTTCGCGGAAGTCATCCTGCTCGATATAGAGAACGCGCGAAAACGGCACCTTGCGCGTGCCCGCGCTCGCGTCCTCGGGATTATTTACCGCGTCCATCTCCTCGACCTGATTTTCCGGATAGTTGTCGATCACAACTTTCAGCGGACGCAGCACGGCCATCACCCGCGGGGCGCGCTTGTTCAAGTCTTCGCGGACGAAGTGTTCCAGCATGGCCAGCTCAATTGAGCCATTAGTCTTCGACACGCCGATGGCGCCGCAGAAATTGCGTACCGCTTCGGGGGTGTAACCGCGGCGGCGGATGCCGCCCAGCGTGGGCATGCGCGGATCGTCCCAGCCACTGACGCGCTTCTCTTGCACCAGTTGCAGGAGTTTCCGCTTGCTCAGCAGCGTGTAGGTGAGATTCAGGCGGTCAAATTCAATTTGCCGCGACGGGAAAATCCCCAACTGCTCGATGAACCAGTTGTAAAGCGGCCGATGATCCTCAAACTCGAGAGTGCAGAGGGAGTGCGTCACTTTCTCGATGGAATCAGATTGTCCATGCGCGAAGTCGTACAGAGGATAGATGCACCACTTGTTGCCGGTGCGGTGATGATCTGCGTGCAGGATGCGGTACATCACGGGATCGCGGAAGTTAAGGTTCGGCGAGGCCATGTCGATTTTCGCCCGCAGCGTCCGCGACCCATCCGGAAATTCACCAGCACGCATCCGCTCGAATAGATCCAGGTTCTCTTCGACAGATCGATTGCGATAGGGACTGTCTTTCCCCGGCTCAGTCAGCGTGCCTCGATACTTGCGAATCTCATCAGCCGTGAGATCGTCGACGTAGGCCTTACCATCTTTGATCAGCTTGATCGCCCATTCGTAGAGCTGATCGAAATAGTCCGAGGCATAGAACAGGCCGTCCCATTTGAAGCCAAGCCAGTTGACGTCGGCCTTGATGGACTCGACGTACTCGGTCTCTTCCTTCTCGGGATTGGTGTCGTCAAAGCGAAGATTTGTATGTCCGCCAAATTCGTCAGCCAGACCGAAGTCGATGCAGATCGCCTTGGCGTGGCCGATGTGCAGGTGGCCGTTGGGCTCGGGAGGAAAACGGGTCTGCACGCGGCCATTATGTTTGTTGGTCTTGAGGTCTTCCAGAATGATGTCGCGAATGAAATTCGAGGGAGCGGGCGAGGGAGCGGCTGCCTCGGCTTTATCTCCAGCTTCGGTTGGCGGATGCGATGGATTCATTGCTCTTTTGATCTTATCGCAAGCGGCCGGGAGATAGAGGGGCTCTGGCTACCTTGCCGCAGCGGCATGAACTTTGAAACGAACCTTTTCCTTCCGCTGAAGATACTGAACGATCTCAAACTCGCGCCTGTTATGGCGGTAGCGGTCGAAGCGGACGAACCGCCCTTATCCACCCATCGTGAGCACCACCCGGAATCTCGCTCGCCCGCTAATCATCTGATCGTAAGCTTCGGCGGCCTTCTCCAGAGGATAGCGTTCGATCATGGGGCGAACGCCGCTCAGGGAACTGAAGCGTAACGTGTCCTCGGAATCTTTCGCGGTGCCGGACGGCCACCCTTGGATGTTTTTGCGCCCGCCGATCAGCTGGAGTGGCGTCACCGTGAGCGATTCCATCCCTGCTCCCACGATCAGCAGTTTTCCATTTCCCGCCAATCCGTCGACCAGCGCCGAGATCGATTTCGAATCGGGAGCGGTAGCGAGAATCACGCGCGCTCCTCCCAGTTTTTGCAGTGCTGCGGCAGGAGCGCCCGCACTGGTGTCCACGTATTCATGAGCCCCCAGCTTTTTGGCCAACCCCGCTTTGTCTCCGCCGCGCCCGATAGCGACCGTGTAAAAACCCATTTGCCGTGCGTATTGAATACCGAGATGGCCCAGGCCGCCGATCCCCTGCACGGCCACTAGATCACCGGCGCGTGCTCCGGAATTGCGGAGCGAATTGAACACTGTGATCCCTGCACAGAGCAGTGGGGCGGCTTCGGCTGCGGGTAAATCGTCGGGCATAGCGGCCACGGCTTCGGCAGGCGCGACCATGTATTCCGAATAACCCCCATCAAACGATATCGCGGTGATTTTTTCGTTCTGGCAAAGGACGAAGTCGCCGCGCCGGCAGGGATCACACTGGAAACAGTGTCCACCGTGCCATCCCACTCCTACTCGCTGGCCGGGCTTCCATAGCGTGACATCGGCGCCAAGCGCGTCGATGCGTCCTGCAATCTCATGGCCTGGCACTCGCGGATACTGAATCCCCGGCCAGTACCCCTCCTTCACCAAAGCGTCGCTGTGACATATGCCGCAGGCTTCTACCTTGATTCGTACCTGCCCGCGTCCGGGTTCTGGAATCGGGCGCTCGACGACTTCGAAATTTCCACCGGGCTTGCTGACTTGCACTGCTTTCATTGCTAATTCCTTTCTATATCCGGCTTGAATGACCGTTGTCTTTGGAGCTTTCAGAGATTTATCGGCGGAGAAACAAAAGCTACCGGATGTAGATAACCGCCCAGGAAAAGGGATGCAACAAAATTGAAGACAGTAAATCTTGAGAGCTAACTGATCTTCTGAAGAGCTTCCTTGATCCGCTTTAGCGTCGTGTCCTTACCGAGAACCTCGAGCGTCTCAAACAGCGGGGGCGCGTTCTTGCGGCCGCAAACCGCGACCCGAATCGGCTGGAACATTTGTCCAGCCTTAACTCCCAGCTCCTGAGCCGCGGCCCGTAGCGCCTGGTCTAGCGGATCGTGCTTGAACTCGACATTCGCCAGCACGTCGCGCGCTCGCATGAGGACTTTCAAAGCCATGGACGCGTCGCCCTTCTGGGGAACGAGTTCCGCTGGGTCGTAGGGAGGCAGTTCGTCGATAAAAAAGAAATCCGCCGCGGTGAGAACATCACGCAGCAGCTTTATGCGCTCGCGGATGAGCGGAGTAATCCGCAGCATCTTTTCCGATGAGACGTCGAATCCAGCGGTCTGCACGATGGGAAGCAGTCGGCTGCTCAACTCCTCGACCGGCATCGCACGAATGTGCTCGGCGTTCAGCCAGAGTGCTTTGGGGTCGAAGGTGTCTTCGGGGGCGGGGAAACCAGGGTCCCTCGCTTCGCTCGGGATGACAACTTTGGGTGCGCTCGGGATGACAACTGAGGGCGGTTGGCTGGCACCGGCGGGCGAGGGCGCCCGCCCCACACCATGCTCTTTGAAATTCACAACGGCGTTGGAGCGGTTAATGCCTTCCAGGGAGAAGACATCTGTTAGTTCTGGGAGGGACATATTTTCGCGGTCATTTTTAGGAGACCATCCCAGCAGACAAAGAAAATTGATGAAGGCTTCGGGAAGGAATCCGGCGTCGCGATAGGTTGTGACGCTGACCACCGGGCCGTGGCGGCGTTTCGAGAGCTTGGTGCCGTCGGGCGCAACCAATAGCGGCAGGTGGGCGAACTGCGGCGGCTTGCAGCCGGCAGCCTCGAAGATGAGTACGTGCTTGAAAGTGTTGGACAGATGGTCCTGGCCGCGGATGATATGGGAGATGCCGAGGTCAGCATCATCGGCGCAGGAGGCAAGATGGTAGGTCGGCATGCCGTCGGAGCGAAGCAGGGCGAAGTCTTCAATGTCTGCGGCGGCCTTCACCTGTTCGCCATAAACCGCGTCGGCAAATCGCACCAACTGCCCCGCCTCCCGAGGGACGCGAAAGCGTAGGGCGAACGGTTCTCCGGCGGCCGCGCGGCGGTCGCTCTCCGCGTGGGAAAGTTCGCGGGCGCCGGGGTTGAAGAGCCATGTGCCCTGCGCACCCGATTTCTCGGCATCGCCTGTGTGGGCGGGGGTGAAGTCCCGGTAGGCAACGCCCTTTTCAAAGATCGACCAGCCGATTTTCCGGTGCAGATCCAGACGTTCGGATTGCTTATATTCTTCGTCCCAGCTTAGGTTTAGCCATTTCAGGCCATCGAAAATGGAATCAACCGAGGCTTGCGTGTTGCGCTCGACGTCGGTATCGTCCAAGCGGAGAATCATAGTGCCGCCGTGGTGGCGGGCATAGAGCCAATTGAAGATAAAGGTCCGGGCGCTGCCCACGTGGAGGAATCCAGTGGGTGAGGGAGCAAACCGGACGCGCGGCTTGGACGAGGTGGAATCAGGAGATGCTGACATAGGTGGCTAGAGTCTGATGGTATGGGGGTAGGAAAAGTATCGTCAAGCGAGCGGGATGGGGAAGGCGAGCATAACTACCCTGTTAACCCGGGTATTTTTCGATGGGCAGTGTACTGAAATCCTATTGTATTCGCCCCCTAAGCTGTGAAAACATCGCTTATATCCTTCTCTAACTTCGGCTCGCTCGAGTGGGAACCTAGCCAGACCTGATGAACAGCATCTCTACCAGCATCGTGATCATCCCAGGGGTTGTTGCCCTCCTGTTGTGCCTGGTGTTCAGTTACCTCTACCAGCAGAGCAGGCAGGTTTACTTCCGCGCCTGGCAGATAGCCTGGGCCTGTTATTCCATTCACTATGCGCTGGACGCATATCGCTTTTTCCGGCCTCCGGCGACCGTGGCGTTTTTCATTAGCTCGCTGTTCCTGGTAGCGATGGCAGTGAGCATTTTTGTCTCGACCCGCCTCACTCGCACGGCGTTCCTCTTTCATTGGTATGACTGGGCGTTGGCTCTTGCCGGAATTACGTTGGCCTCCATCGATCTGAGAATCCATATCCTGTCTCGTGGCCTGCGCATGGAGGACCGGCCGCTCAATCTGACCGTGGTTTTCTTGAGCGCGGTGCTCTTGTATTGCTCCGCCGTCTTCTACCTGCACGCTCACCGGAAGGGCTCGCCAGCGTTCAGAATCCTGGCTCTTTCCCTGGCCCTGTGGGCCGTACTGATGGGCGCGATTCAGTCCAGCAGTCCGGTGATGGAAATGCTTGGCAGCGTTGGCCACATCCTGGGGCCCATCCCGCAGATGCTTCTCGGCATCGCCATGGTCATGGTGTTGTTTGAGAATGAGCGCAACGCGGTACAGGAGAACACACTCGCTCTTTCGACTCTGGGCGCAGACCCGCGACGGTTACTTTCCGCGGATGACTTGTTGCCCAGCATGCAAGCTGCCTTGGAACGATTGGCCGGCGCTCTATCGGCTGGACGCGCCATTATTTACGTCACAGAACGCTGGCGCGGATTGTTACCTTCCGTGCAACGCGGATTCTCTGCCGAGTTCCTCGAGGCACTCACCCAGAGTGGCGCGGGAGAATACATCTCCGACCTGGCCTACCGGCATGGGGGACTGTTCACGGTACACGACATCGGTCAGATGACGGAACCGCTCCCTGTGGGATCGACCGGCACTTTTGCCGGCTTCAAGGATGTGCTGGAGAAGGCGGAGATCCGCAATCTCACCGCCGTCAGCCTTCAGACCCGCGACCACGCATTCGGAGTGATTCTCTTTCCTCATGCGCAGCGCAAGGCGTTTGGCACGTCGGGTCCCCGGCTTATGGTCGGACTGGCGTTGCAACTTGGGCTTACCGTGGAAAACTATCTGATCGCCCACGACGCCCATCGCCGCACCCAGGAGTACGAACTGCTCACTGAAATCGGACAGGCGATCAGTTCTCGGCTGGATCAGGACGAAGTGCTGCGCACCATCCACGCTGAGTTGGGCCAGATTTTCAATAACAGTAACTTCTACATCGCATTTCAGGAAGGGGATGAAATCCGCTTCGAATTGGAAGTGGAAGATGACCGCGTTCTGCCCAAGCGCAGACGGAAGCTGGAAAACGCCTTCACCGAATATGTGATTCGTACGGGGCAGCCTCTGCTGATACGTTCGGACCTGGAAAAAACCCGGGCGCGATTAGGAGTCACCTTCAAGCCGGAATATCCTGCCAAGTGTCTATGCGCCGCGCCCATCCTGCTGGGCAGCAAACCGGCGGGAGTGATGGTGGCCTTGAGCACGACGCGGGAATTTGTCTTCGAACAGCGCGACGTGGACGTGCTTATGACCGCTGCCGGCCAGGTATCGGTGGCGGTGGAGAATGCCCGGCTGTTCGCGGAAGAACAGCGCCGGTCACGGCAATTGGCCTTCCTCAACAACATCTCGCGCACGGCGATTTCGAGCGACGATCCGGTCCACATGCTGGGCCAGATCGTGGGAGAAATCCAAAAGAATTTCAGCTTTGATCACATCGGCATCGGCTTGCTCGATTACGGCACGAAAGAAATCGAAATCAAGGCGGAGGCCGGTGCAACCGCGCACGCCATGGGCAAGCGCATACCGCTGGGGCTCGGCATTCTTGGTCGCGTCGCGCGCACCGGGGAGCGGGCTCTGGTGCAAAACGGCGTCGAGGGCCAGATGGGCGCGATACTGCCGGAGTCGCGCTCCGTGCTCTGCATTCCCATCACTTTCCGCGAGACTTTGCTGGGCGCCCTCAACATCGAAAGCCGGAAGGAAAGCGCGTTTTTTCCGCAGGACGTTCTCATCCTCAACACACTCGCCGATCTGCTGGCCACCGCGCTGCACAATGCGTTCGTCTTCCAAAAACTGCAGCAGCAGTCGATTACCGATGGCCTGACTGGAATCAAGACGCGGCGTTTTTTCTGGGAAGCTTTATCGGGCGAATGGAAGCGAGCTTCGCGATCGGGCAGACCTTTTTCCGTGGTGCTGATCGACCTCGATAAGTTCAAGGAAGTCAACGACACCATGGGCCACTTCGAGGGCGACCTTGTACTGGCCCGGGTAGGCCGGCTGCTGGAGCAAAAGTCGCGCCAGTCCAACGTAGTCGCCCGTTACGGCGGAGACGAGTTCATTATCCTCATGCCTGAGACCGGCCCCGAGCAGGCGGAGGTTCTCGCCGAACGCCTACGGCAGTGGATCACCACCGACCCCATGCTCAGCGAACATCACATTACCGGCAGCTTCGGCGTGGCCAGTTTCCCCGTGCACGGCTTCTCTATTGAAGACATTATCCGCGTGGCCGACGCCGGCATGTATGTGTCGAAGCGTTCAGGAGGGAATCGAGTCTCTGCCGCCCAAGAGTTTGCCGGAGGGGAAGAGTTCGCTCCGCAACGCCAGCAGATTTCCACCTATATCGAAGGCTTTCTACAGCGTGAGCACAACGGGCCGGAACATCTGGAAGAGTTAGGCTCCATGTTGGTGAAGTTCTGTGGCGGCGAGGAAGACTGCAATGTTCCGTTGCTGAAAGAGTCGATTGAAGTCCTCAGCCGCACTGCGGAATCGCGCGAACTCCATACTTCGGGTCACGGCGATCTGGTCGCCCGGTATACAGACATTATCGCCAAAGCGCTGCAACTGCCACCGGAAGAAACCAGCGACCTGGTTTATGCGGCGCGCATCCACGACGTGGGAAAAATTTTCGTGCCGGAACGCATTCTGAACAAGCCCGGTCCGCTGACTGACGACGAATTCTTTTTAGTCCGGATGCATGCCCGCGTCGGCGCAGAGATCGCAGGCATCCTTCCACATAGCGCCATGATGCGCCAGGCCATCGAGCATCACCACCAGCGCTTCGATGGCACTGGTTATCCCGATGGCGCCAAGGGCGAGCAGATCCCCTTGTGGGCGCGCATCATCGCCCTGGCCGACGCTTACGCGAACATGCTGACGGAGCAGTCCATCGCCGCGGCGCGCACGCCGGAACAGGCCTTAGACGAACTCGCCAAGATGAGTGGCACGGGTTTCGACGGGATGCTGGTGCGGTTGCTCTTGCGGGAGTTGAAGTCGGAGCGGGCTTCTTCGGCTAAAGATGGTTTCTAAGGCTCTCTAAAACGGGCGAGCTGGACGTATTCGGCCTATGTCCGCAGGGGAGTTGCATTCAATGAAAATCGCAACGTCACTTGTCGCGGCTCTGCTCCTGTCTTCGGCGCTTTACGCGCGGGGCCAAGAGCCCCCACTTTCGTGCTCGCCCGCCCCGTGCGTGCTGCCTACCGTTCAGGTTTCAGAGGGGGGAAATGCTGTAACCGAAGCATCGATCACTGTGAACCCTCTGAACTCTTCGGACTTCCTGGTGGCCGCCCAAGATGGCAATTGCCCTTTCGGATTTGGCTTTCCGATGGGGGTCTACGCCTCTTCTAATGGAGGCTCAAGCTGGAGTCCACCCCATTGCATGTTGCCGGTTTATACCTATTCCCCTAGCGTCTATCCCACCGTCGGCTTTGATCGGACGGGAGCCGCTTATCTGGAAGGCGTGTACGCCAGCAACAACAATTATTTGTTGTCGCTTCTCGCCTTCGAAAAGTCCACCCAAGGGTCCAATTGGAGTAATCCGGCACCGAATGTCGCGGCCAGCTCCGAACCGGTAGATGATCGCCTTGCGGTAGACACTAATGCAACCAGCCCCCACGTAAACTCAGTGTACGTCTCGTACGCGGATGGGCTAACAGGGATAGGCGGTGTCTCCGTCCAGCTTCGCGTAACGCACTCGAGTGACGGCGGCAAGACTTGGATCACCAGCGCCGTGACCCATCAGCTTTTGCATTCCGACACGGCCTTCAGCAACATGACATTCGGCAAGGATGGCACTATCTATCTGGCTTGGCTATACTGCGCCGAAACCGGCACACTGTGTGATAACCATGGCACTACGGCATACATGGTCTTGTCAATTTCGTCCGACGGAGGAAACACCTGGTCCACGCCCCGACACCTCGCGACGGTAACGCTCGCACCGTGCTCCTGTGGCCCATATGGGATTCTCCCGAACACCAGCGCTGCTGTAAGCAACTTTCCCGTCATCGGCGTCGACAACAGCGTCGGCCCGAACGCTGGCAGCCTCTACGTCGTCATGTACAACTGGACCGGCACGTACATGCAAGTTGAGGTCATCCACTCTAAAGACGGCGGTAACACTTGGTCGAAGCCCGTGCCCGTAGCGCCCGTCACAGCAACCCATGATCAGTTCCTAGCCTGGCTCTCGGTCAGCTCCACAGGTGCCGTGGGTGTGAGTTGGCTCGACCGGCGCAATGACCCGGCAAACCTGAGCTATCAACCGTTCGCCGCCGTTTCGACAGATGGCGGAAAAACGTTCGGCACGAACTGGGAGTTGAGTTCTGCGTTCTCCAATCCGTTGAACGATGGCTCAGGTGGCCACTACCTCGGCGATTACACAAGCAATGTATGGGTAGGCTCGACGCTCTACGCGGTGTGGATGGACACCAGCAACGGCCTCAGCAGCCAGGATGTGATCGGCGGGCTGCGCCTGAAGTGACCACTGTCCCAGAAAGACCACCCTCCACGACATTCTCTACCGAAAAAAAGCCCCCTCCCTCGTCGCAATCCACTGACGAGGGATGGGGGCTTTTCCCGGACGCAGGTTATTTGGGCAGTACGATCAAACTCTGCGGACTCGTTATTTTGTGTGGCGAGCCCGGAGCCTGCGTCACTCGCGTCGCCGTCACGCTGAATACGTACAGCTTGCCTGCGCTCTGGCTGATCGCGTACAAGTGATTGGCATTATCCCAATACACTTTGTCGATCGTGTCGGTGGTTAACAGGCCCGTAAATTTTGTGATCGGGTTCGCACCGTTGAAATGGAAGATCTGCAATCCGGCGCCTGCTACCGCCAGATACTTGCCGGAAGGCGACATCCAATACGTTTGAGCACCCTGGGTCAGCACTGACGGCATGTTCTGGTAGGTGCTGGTGGTGGTCAGGTTTCCAGAGGTGTCCGCCGTGTAAACTGCGAGCTGCGTCGGTCCATCGGTGCCCCAATTGCCCGTGAGCGGAGACAGCGCAATCGCCAGATGATTCGCTGGATCGGCAGCCGCCGCCCACGGGCAATAGAATCCGCCCGACTTCTCCGCGGGAAACGGCGGATTGATGTTCAGATAGGAGAGAGTTCCATCGCTGGCTCGCTGCACTCCGAAGATCTCCGGCCCAAAGTGGTAGCAACTCGACGCATACGCGAACTGGTTATTCCCGACGAAGCTCAACGCCACGTTGTGATCGGGCCCTCCCGCCAAATCATTCAGGAACGAGAGTTGTCCCGTGGCCTGGTCGATGCTCTGCGAGAGATAGTCATTGTTGGTTGTGTAGTAAATCGCATAGAGCGACGATCCCGTGTGATCCAGAAAAAGGTCGTAGAGCGCTCCGCCCGTCAGAGTCGTGGTGTACTTGTCCTTGTAAGTGAGTGCACCATTCGAGGCGATGGAAAACGAATCGATGTTCTGACCTGTCTGATCCACTCCGAAGAGCCACGCTCCGTTCAACGCAAGAGAAGTGACGTTGTAGGCGAACGGCGACCCTGGAATCGGCGTAAGCGCTCCGTTGGAGGCCGCTTCATAGCCGAGGATCTGATCCTTTGTACCGACCAAGCTTGAGACATAGAGATAAGCCACAGGGCCAGAGGCGGGTTGCGGGGAACTGACTTCAGTTGGTGACGACGTGACCTGAGCGGATGCCAGAACTGTACTGGCGCAGATCGCTGCGAACCATGCTGCGAACCATAGAGAGAGCCTGCGAGACATACAACCTCTCAAATTCCAGTGGAGGAATTGGCAATCGAACGAGCAGCGATTCGATGCCCTGCCCATTGTTGGCGGTTGTTGTCGTCATCTCTGTAGGTGCGTGTGGATTTACCCTTAGTTCAGCAATCAGCGCAGCTTTTCCGGAGGCCTCGTCATGACGCAATTGTGGGCTATGATGACTGGCGGCGAGCAGTCGGTGAGGGTTGGTTGTTCTGCCCGAGGCCCATGGATCGAGGCCAATGGATGAAGATGAGCGCTGTCGATGTGCTTGTTGCGATTCCGCTGATACCACTTCTGCCTGTGGTGGTCACATGGTGGCTACCGTGGGACAAATGGCTTCCCGGCAAAATACCCAAAGGCATTCTCGGCCCATACTTCCTCTATGCATGTTTCGGAGCTTGGTACTTTGCAATGTCGTGGTGGGTCGTGGCGGTGATTGGCTTATGGGGGGCGACACTCACGGTGGTGGCAATGGTTCAGGAAAACGAAAGGAAACAGGAGAAGGAGTAGCTGTTGTTTATCGCGGTTACCCTTGCCTACGCCAACTCGACAATCAAAAGCTACGACTCTGATTCCGCGCGGCTCCCATCAACGACATTCCGGACTTTCGAGGGGGTGCTCAAATGGCGTTCCACTTAGAGTTAGGGATCGCGGCAGCGCATCTCCCAGGTAGTGAAATCCTGAACGAACCGCCACTGCCCGGATTGCAGCGGCAAGAGATTAATCCCGGAAGTTCCCGAATGCCTCTCGCGAAAGGCATTCGGGGCCCGGCCGGTTTTGTTGCACCCTTAATCCAACCTATTTGGGCATTACTTCGTGCGCCAACTTACTCGCTACCACTTCGCGGAGTTCGTTGCGTTTTTTCCCCGCTTCGATCATGGCCTCTCGCGATCCATAGTGCTTGGCGATGATGGTGGCTGTTTTGGCGTCCGATTCATCGAGTGCCGCCCAGTTCGGAAACATCAGCCCCAGCGCAACATCCCAGTCGTGCGCGTTCTCGGTCGTCACGTTCGTCCAGACTTTATAGTCTCTGAGGATGCCTTCCTTCTTCAAAGCTTCGTACGAAGGCTTCAGGTTCTCTCGGAAATCCTTCCAGAACGCCTCCCCTTGGCCCGGCTTGATCTGGTAGTAGACGACGCGCCATACCGGCCCAACCTCATAGTTCGGATTCTGCGCAAATCCAGGCAGCGCGGACAACAGCGTTACAACAAACAGACTGATCCATAGAGCTTTTCTCATTGTGTTTCCTCCGCGCGCGATTATAGCCCCCTGAGAACAATTGCGTATCCCTTGGTCGGTCCGCAGCACTTGCAAGAGTAAACCGGAAGCTGGAAACTAAACCTATGCCCGTTTCCCTTTCCCTCTCCAACAAAGTCGCCCTAATCACCGGTGGCTCCCGCGGCATTGGAGCCGCCACTGTGCGCCTTTTCACCGCTGCCGGCGCGAAGGTTGTGTTCAGTTATCAGAAAGCGCGCTCGCAGGCTGAGGCTCTGGCGAAGGAGTGCGGCGATACAAACTGCCATGCCGTTAGCAGCACTCTCACCGACCCAGAGTCCGCCCGCGCCCTGGTTTCCGAGGCCGTCAAGCACTTCGGCAGGCTCGATATTCTCGTCGCCAATCATGGCGTCTGGCCCGCCGAGGACGTCGCCATCGACAAGATGACCGACGAACAATGGCGCTCTACCGTCTCCACCAATCTCGACGCTGTGTTTGGACTGGTCAAAAACACGGTCGCGCAGATGAAGTCCCAACCGCGCATCGGCTACGCAGCCGGCCACATCGTGCTTATCAGTTCCACCAGCGGCCAGCGCGGCGAGGCTTTCCACACTGATTATTCCGCCACCAAGGGCGCGCTCATCAGCATGGTGAAAGGACTCTCCACGGAACTAGCCCCCGCGAGAATTTATGTAAACTCGGTGGCTCCCGGTTGGGTGGATACTGACATGTCGCGGCCCGCGCTCGATGATCCCCGCAGCGGCGAGGAAATCCGCCGCACTATTCCGATGGGACGGGTCGGCACTCCTGAGGAGATTGCGGCCCCGGTGCTGTTTCTTTGCACTGAATATGCCAGCTTTATTACTGGAGAGGTCTTCAACGTAAACGGCGGCGCGGTCCTGGCGGGTTAGCCTCGCGCAAGGTGACTCCCAAGGTCTATCTTGCATCCAAGCACATTGCTTGTGTGAAAGATACTTCGTTGTCATCCCGAGCAGCGCGAGGGACCATAGTTCTTGCCTGAGCCACGGGTTTCCCGCCGCGGGCAAACACCAAGATCCCTCGCTTCGCTCGGGATGACAAGGGAAGTGGCCGCCGCCACACGAGCTACAATTCTACTGAATGAAATCTCTGCTTCTTATCGTCACCGTATGTGTCTCCATCGCGACGCATGCCGTGGCACAGGCAGCCGCGCAGTCTCCTGCGAACTCCGCCGCGAAGCAGGATTCTGCAATCCCCGCCGATCAGGAAAACGCCCACAAGGCTCGCGCGCTTCTCGATCAAGGCATTCAGGCTTTGGGCGGACAGGCATATTTAAACGTTCACGATATGCAGGAGCAGGGGCGGGTTTACAGTTTCTATCACGGACGTCCTACGAGCAACGGCGTGTTCTTCTGGCGATTCCTCGAGTTCCCCGACAAGGAGCGCATGGAACTCACGCCGCAGCGCGACATCGCTTACGTCTACGTCGGCGATAAGGGTTACGAGATCACCTACAAAGGCTCAAAGGCAGTCGAAAAGAAGGATCTCGAAGACCATGAGCGGCGTCACCGCTTCTCGCTGGAAACAATATTGCGCTCCTGGGTGAACGATCCCACGGTCGCGCTGTTCTTCGATGGCAACGCTCTCGCCGGCAGCATGGCGGCGCAGCGCGTCACGCTGATCAATTCCAAGAACGAGTCGGTGAGCGTCTACTTCGATATTGATACCCATCTTCCCATCAAGAAGACTTATTCCTGGCGTGATCCTGTGGACAAAGAACGCAATACCGAAGAGGAAACCTATAACGGATACCGCCTCATCCAGGGTGTGATGACGCCCTTCGGATTCACTCGCTACTTCAACGGCGACATGCAAACGGAGCGCTTCGTCAATTCTGCGAGTTATAATCAGGGCCTGAACCCGGCAATGTTTGAGGCCAACTCCGGCTACAATCCCAATAAAGCCGAGGGGAAACATTAAGAAATCCCCAAGACGGCACCCGCCCAACCCGTCAATCGGCCCTAACTCTCCCACAAAACCCGTCTTTAGCCTTTGTGGGCGTCCGTAATCATCCAGATTCCGCTTACGCCAAAACCACGCAACTGTGGCTTTTTTGCCACAGTCACTAAAACGCGGCTGGCTGTAATCTATTCATTAACCGGGACATACGCATACTTACTTGATTCAAGAGCAGACAGTTCGCTCGTCCGTGGAATGCAGCGGGATCGGCTTGCACAGCGGGGCTCCGGTCTCGTTGCGAATTATTCCTGCCTCTCCGGGCACCGGAATCGTGTTTCACCGCATCGATCTCGACGGATTCGAGATTGAAGCTACCGGCCGCAACGTTGCCCGCGTAAGTTACGCAACCAGCCTGATGAAAAAGGGCGTGCTCATCTCCACCACCGAGCATCTGCTCTCCGCCTTCATCGGCCTCGGCATCGACAATGCCATCGTCGAGTTGGACAACCTGGAACTTCCCATCCTCGACGGCAGTGCACTTCCTTTTGTGGAACTTATTCAAAAGGCCGGCATCCGCAGGCAGCGACGGCCGCGGCGGTATATGAAGATTCTTCGCGAAGTCGAGATGCGCGAAGGCAATAAGTTTATTTCCGTCTATCCCGCCGACAGTTATTCGGTCTCTTACTCAATCAACTTTCCTCATCCGCTGATCGGGAAGGAAACTTTTCAAGTCGAGCTTTCGAACGGAAGCTATCTGAAGAATATCGCCGCCGCCCGTACCTTTGGTTCGCGCGAGGATGAGAAGGCCATGCGGAATATGGGATTGATCCGCGGCGCCTCCCGCGACAATTGCATCGTGCTCACGCGTGATGGAGTGGAAAACGGTCCACTGCGCTTCCCCGATGAATTCGTCCGGCACAAGGTCCTGGACTTGGTTGGCGACCTCGCTCTGTTAGGTAAACCGATCCTGGGAAAGATCGTCGCCGACCGCGCCGGCCACGCGATGCATACGGCGCTGGTATCGCGCATCCTGCGCGACCAGAGTTTGTGGGAGGAAGTCACACTACCGGAGGAAACGCAAACCACGCCACATTCTTATAACTCACAAGCTGCGGCCAGTTCGACGCTTTAGAAAGATTGCCGTGGAGCCCCGGACGCCCTCGTCCGAGGAGCAAACCAAAAAATTGCGCCGCCTTCAATCGGCCGGCTCGCAAGGCACTTCGCCGGAGTCGGAGTGAGGTTCCGGCTGTTCTTGCAGCAGCCGGTGCAGTTCCGCGCGAGTTTGGTCGATGAGCGATGCGGCAAACTCGCGCGCGGATTGCTGGCCTTCCGGAGACAAGTCTTTGACACGGAGATTCAGCAGAGGAATGTCTCCCTCAAACCAGCGCAGAGTTTTCTGGATGCGATTTAGCCGATAGGTGGCAGGCAGCAAGGCAATGGCCCTCCGGTATCCCTACAGATTGCCACGGGAATCGGACGGTGTTAGTTACCAGCTAAATACCTGCTTATTGGATGACAGGCGAACGCGATGCCTCCAGCTTGCCCTTGGATCCGGGAATTTGCTGCTCCATCTGTTCGTTGAGCCAGCCCTCGAGAAGTTCCTGGGAAGCTTGCTCTACCCTTAGGAAGCGCAGCCCCACGTATCCTTTCAGGTCGGCCCAGGCTATGACCGTCTCCACGTCCAGCGCGTGGCTGGTTCCCGGCAGAGTGAATTGCAAACGAGGCGTGGAGTCCTTGTCCAGCGCCTGGTGCAACAACACAGCGATCCCGCCCTCGCTGATATTGGTGCTGGTCGCTTTTAATTCTTTGGCGCCCAGCGTGATACTGACCGGCATTTTTATGGGGTGCCGGAAGTAACGGCGCCGCTCGCGCAACATTGAGTTCAGGGCGGCATTGAAGCAACGCGTGGCATTCAGGGCGGAGAGAGGCTTGTGCAGAACAAAATTTACGCCCATGCCAAAGGCTTCCTGTGTAGTGGTTTTCTTGCCATTCACAATGGCAAATGTCACGCAGTTTTTGTTGGTGGGAGTGGTGCGCAAGCCCTCCAGGACCGCCACTCCACCGGGCAGATCGTCGCAATCCACGATGACCGCGTCGAACTTTTCCGAGATCAAAATCTCGCTGGCGTGCTTCGCCTCCTGGCAGACTTCGATGTCGATGGATAGTTTTTCCAGCGTCGGGCGCAACACCCGGAACACTTCGGCATCCCGACTCAGCAACAAAGACTCCAGCATGATTTAATTCTAGAATTAACCGGAAATCGCCGAAAGTAACCAAGGTATCGGATGATAAGTCTATGGAATCACTGGTTTACCTTTCTCTCGGCTCGAACGTGGGCGACCGCGAAGCTCAGTTAAGGGAAGCTTTGTCTCGCCTGAGCGTCGCAGGGCGCGTTGCGGCTGTCTCGTCTTTTTACGAAACCGAGCCCGTTGAGTTCACCGAGCAACCATGGTTTCTGAACTGTGCCGTCGCGCTGGAAACCGGTCACACGCCACAAGAACTGATGGCCTCGATCCTTCTTGTCGAGGAAGCGATGGGCCGGCGGCGCGGGCAGAAGAAGGGCCCGCGCATTATCGATATCGATATCTTGTTATTCGGCGACACTATCCTGGATTCTGCGGAAGTTACTATTCCGCATCCTGCTATGCAGAATCGTCGCTTTGTCCTCGAACCTTTAGCGGAGATCGCGCCTAAGGTTTGTCACCCAGTTCTGCGCAAGACCATCGCTGCGCTGCGCGACGGCTTACCTGCTGGGCAGACTGTGCGAAAGCTGAAAACCTGAGCCACGGATTTCACGGATTAACACGGATCAGGGCAATCCCTGATTAAGGGTTATCCGTGAGATCAGTGGAAATCCGTGGCTAGCCCTTCGTCTAAGGCACGATAATCCGGCTGCCCGCTTCCTGCGGCGTGACCAATGTCGATTCCTTCTCAGGAAATTGTGCGAAGAGGAAATCAATGAAGGCCCTCGACTTTGGGCGTCCCGAAGTGCGCGCGTGGCCCAGTCGTAAGAGAAACACGAGAGCCTTCAGAACGTCGCCATCCCGCAGGTTGGAGTAGCCCAGTTGTTTCTGCTCGGCCTCGCGGTATTGCTCTACCATTTCCTCAACTTGCGCTGCGACGGCATGTTGCGCGGCGCTGGTCAGAGGCTGCTCGTAATGCAATCCGGAGTTCGCCAACCGCTCATAGCTTGTGCACATCGCCGAAAGCGCGGCGATTAAATCGCGATCGTTCAGGCTGCGATCGCTGCGAGCCGCTTTGGCCAGGGCATAAATCAGACCCATCAGAAGATGCTCACGCTCGTAGGTGAATTGATCGGAGACTTCAACCTGCAGAAATAACGATGTCGCATCAAACTGCTCTGCCGAGCGCGGGCGCTCGTGTTCTCTCGCCTGCTGAAGATACGGGCAGTCGCTCGGGCAATCGAGCGTGACCTCGCGCTGTTCCCCGCAACACTGTGGACAAATGCGGCCGTGGACCGCGGGGCAGAAGCGTTTCTCTTTGCGAACTTCACAAATCGCGCAACTCAAAATCTGTTTTCTCCTCTGCAAGCATTATGGCACCGAGGCGTCCCTCGCGGGGCAATTGGCAATTAGCAGTTGGCACTCAGCATTCAGCGCGCAGCATTCAGTCCATGAAGCTTTGTCATTCCGACGACTGAGCGCAGCGAAGAGGAGGTACCTGCTTTTGCCGGCAGTGGCGATTACCGCTCCGGCACCTGTGTTTGGGCCATTATGGGACTCTCAAGCACGAATGAGCATGTAAAAATGGCCCTTTTTGCACGTTATATGTATGGGACCCGCGTAATATAAGGTGATTTCCACAGGGTGCTGATATAAGATCAAGCCCGCTGGAATTAAAATTCACATCCTTTCCGAGGAGGAAATATGGCATCAGGATTGACCAAGACCCAACTCGTCCGTTATCTGGCCGAGAAGACTGAACTACCCAATAAGACTGCCGCGCTGTTTTTGGAGCAACTGGCCGACGTTGCTGTGAAGGAAACCAAGAAGAGTGGTGTATTTGTTGTGCCCGGCCTGGGCCGCCTGGTGAAAGCACATCGTAAAGCCCGCGTTGGACGTAACCCGCAGACCGGTGAGCCCATCCAGATCAAGGCAAAGACCGTCGTGAAATTCCGCGTCGCCAAGGCTGCCAAGGACGCAATCGCTCCCAAGAAGCCGTAGCTTGTGTTGAGATCATTTGCGAAGGCCGGCCCTGGCCGGCCTTTTATTTTCCTGCAAGAATTGCGTTTCGCAAACCTATGCTGAATTGGGTCGTGATCGGAATCGGCGATATAGCAACGCGTCGAGTGATTCCTGCGATTAATGGCGAGTCCAGAAGCTGCTTGTATGGACTCGTCAGTCGTGATCCGGCGAAGGCCGCGGCGTACAACACCCGCGTGTGGCCCACGCTCGACGAAGCTCTCTCCGATCCCGCCGTGCAAGCGTTTTACGTTGCCACTCCGGTTTTCCTTCATGCCCCGCAGACGATCCAATCTCTGCGCGCAGGCAAGCACGTCCTGTGCGAAAAGCCTATGGCTATGAACGAAGCCGAGGCGCTCTTGATGGTTCAAACGGCGGAGCAGTGCGGGCGTATTTTTGGAGTGGCCTACTATCGGAGAGCTTATCCAAAAGTTCTGCGCGCCAAAGAGCTACTTGCCGCGGGCGTCATCGGCCGGCCCGTTCTTGCCGAACTCACTTGTCACGAGTGGCGCGATGAAGCAGGGAGCCAGCGCAGTTGGCTGATTGACCCCGCCCAGGCCGGAGGCGGACCGCTCTACGACATCGCCTCTCACCGCATTGATGTGTTGAATTTCCTCTTCGGCCAACCGGTCCGAGCGTGTGGCCATCTTTCGAATGTGGTTCATCAATACGCTGTCGAGGACAACGCGACCGTGATGATCGAATACGCGAGCGGCGTGCGCGGGATCGTAGACGTTCGCTGGCATTCCAAAGTAAAGCGGGATGAATGCCGCATCCGTGGCACCGAAGGCGAAATGAACTTGAGTCCGCTGAACGGCCCCGAACTGGTCTACCCCGGCGGCGGCGAAAACATCCCGAACCACGCCAACGTGCACAGCCCCATGATCGAGAACTTTGTGGACGCTGTGTTGAGTGGAACCCTGCTGCTGGCCAGCGGAGCCGATGCCTACTGGACCGACTGGGTTACGGAGCGGGCGCAGCGAAAAAGCTAACGACCAGAAGTTCGTCTCCCAAGATTCCTTACCCTGTGTCCTCCGTGTTTAAAGATTTTGCTCTTCCCAGCGGCATCCCCGCGTTTTGCCTTATTCTTGCGCTGCCATCACTTCCCATAATCGTTCCTGATCACTTCGCCGCCCTTCATCACAAATTTCACATGCTCGAGAGTGGTGACATCCTGCAGCGGATCGCCGTCCACCGCAACGATGTCTGCCCACGCTCCGGGTTCCAGGCTGCCCACTTTTCCAGACCATCCCAGCAGATCCGCCGCGTTCACGGTGGCCGACTGAATGGCCTGCAAGGGCGTCAATCCAAGCTTCACCATCACCGCGAATTCATGCGCGTTCAGGCCGTGAGGATACACCGCGGCATCCGTGCCAAAGGCGACCTTTACGCCGCTGGCAAAGGCATGCGCAATATTCTTGCGCGCAGCGGGGATGACGGCTTTTGCTTTGACCAGCAGGAAGTCAGGCACGTGGTTTCTTTCGGCATTTTCCATGAACCAATCCCCCAGATAAAGTGTGGGAACCAGATAGGTCCCGTTCTTCTTCATCTCGGCGATTCCAGCGTCATCAATGTAAGAACCGTGCTCGATGGAATCTACTCCTGCCTCTGACGCCCAGAGAATCCCCTGAGCTCCGTGCGCGTGGGCGGCAACTTTCCGGCCCAAACGGTGAGCATCGGCTACGATGGCTTTCATTTCTTCCAGGGTGAATTGTGAGGCTTGCGGATCGTCGCCCTTCGAGAGCACGCCGCCGGTCGCGCACACCTTGATCAGATCGGAACCATACTTAATGTTTTCCCGTACCTTGTGCTGGACGGCCGCAATCCCGTCCGCCACTCCATCTCCGGTCGCGTGGTATTCGAAAGGCAGCAGATTGTTGTCGCAATGTCCGCCGGTGATGCTCAGGGCGGGGCCGCTCACCAGCATTCGCGGTCCGGGCACATCGCCGGCGTCGATGGCATCGCGAAGCGCCACATCGCTATAGCCACTTGCTCCGACGTTGCGCACCGTGGTGAATCCCGCCTGAAGAGTGAGGCGTGCGTTCTTGGCGCCAATCAACGCTTCGCGCGGTATCGAAATGCCGAGCCGCTCATAGCCGAACTTGGGATCCATGGTCAGATGGGTGTGGGCGTCAATCAGTCCGGGCAGGACGGTCGCGTTTGGCAGATCAAAGCGGACTGCGTCAGCGGGCGCCTTCGCTTGCGCGGCGGACCCAACGCTCACGACCCTGCCGTCTTCGATAACGATGGTCTGATCCGAAAGCAACTTGCCGGACCTCACGTCCAGCACGTGCCCGGCATGAACTACCATGGCTTTCTTCTGCTGACCTATGTCCTGTTGGCCTCTGTCCTGTTGACCAAAGAGCATTCCGGCCAGCATGGCCAGCACAGCCAGAGTTAGGACGGAGCGCTGGAATCTTTGCATGAGTCTCTCCCATTCTTGTGTGATTGAAATTGTGCGCTTAGAAATCAGAAAGGTCTCATCCCCGGCGGCCATCCAGTCCCCATACTCTTCCGGCATCTGCGGCAAAGAAAGATGATAAATAGCAGCAACAGTGGCAAATGATCAAGCTCCGCGCCGAAATAACGCCAGACTGGCACGCCGTGACCCGGTCCCCACCATGTCGCCAAAGTCAAATTCAGCATGTAAAGCACGCCGACAACAGAAGCTGGCCGCACCCAGAGGCCGAGCAGAAGGCACATTCCGAGAAGAGTTTCGACCACGCCGACCAGGTAGCCAAGAAACACGGCATGCGGAAGCACCACGCCGGACAGGAACGGCCGGTAAAAACTCACGACTTCCTGGGCGATGAAGTCCCGAAGATATCCCTGGAATCCGCCGTGAGCAAAGCCGGGCCCAGCCAGCTTGTATTCGCCGAACAGTAGAAAGAAAACGGATGTAGCAATGCGCACGCCAGCGATAGTCTTTGTCGCGGCGGAAGGAGTGGTTAGCATTGGTTAGAAATGAACACTTGAAGTCGATGGCGGCTCTTAGGCCACCGGCCGACCGCGGGGGAGCCGTGGGAGAACTGGCGCATGAACGGTTAATGAGAATGCGTCAAGCAGACTGTTTTTTCTTTTCATCACTCCTTGCGATTAAGCGATCGAGAGTATCCGGTACAAACCTCTCCGCAAAGCCGGCAATGAAACACCAAATCAATAGTTTCCCCCATTCCTGAATTCCGACCGGACGCATGTCTGCGAAGAACACTAGGAATGACACTGGCGTACCGGAAGACTCGACCAGCTTTGGGAAAGCGCTCCCAGTTATGAGGCCAGAGGCGAACAATACATACAACACAATTGCAAAGACACCACCGATGATGGGTGAGAAATACACGCCCGATCTGCTATCGAGTTCCACCAAATCACCAAGGGACTCGCCTCGGCTAGGCAAGCTCTGGAGCTTTCTCTCGAAACTAACTGTACCGCCTAGCGCACCTGCCGCATAGACAATGGCAAAGGTCGAAAGCTCGGGGTGTCGGTTTATTGTGATAAAGATCAGCCCTATAATAAGCCCGAGCAGGACGACTGCGAAAACCGTAGCGCGCCTTGAGAGCTCTTTTCTTAGGTGTTCGCGACAGGCAGTAACTGTATAGAGCCGATACAGTTCGCGTATTAGGTTGTCGAGCCTTGCTCTGGCATGGGGAATGCTTTCTCGACCGAGGTCGCTAGCGTCGACTCTAAGGAAGTTTTCATACGCGGTCGAGTCACCAACAGCATCCCGATAGCGCATTTCCAAGCACCAAAGCCGCTGGTGTACTTCGATGTCTGGCAGCATGACCAAAACAATTCTTTCAAGCACATATATGTCGCCCCAGGTAATATTCTCTCCAGACTTGGCTCTGTCGACAATCTGCTGCCCCTGCTGACAAACGCAGTCATTCCTCGCTTCTCCTTTCAGGGATTCGAATTCTCCAACCAAATGGTTCAGGTAGACCTTCCCATACGTCGGTAGCGACTGATGTGCGAAGTTGGAATCGGAAGATGTGTGTCGCAATCTCCGGAAGGAAAGCCATCGTTGGGGCCTGGATGGCACAGAATTAGCTTCAAGTCCTTCCATAACTTTTAATTCACCCCTTTGCTGGCCCGAGATTCTGGAAAGCGCCGCTAGCCTCCGGGTCCGTCATTCGAAACATACTGCTCGAGCGATTCCAGTTCGCGGCTGAGATCCTCGACGCGCCACTCGAGCAGATTCCGAATGGAGAGGATGCCCAGCAGCTTGCCGTTCTCGTCGGCCACGGGCAGATGGCGGAAGTGGCGCTCGAGCATGATGTGGAGCGCCTCCCCGGGGCCGGTGCGGCGGGTGGCCATCTCCACCGGCGTGGTCATCAATTCGCGAACGGAGGTGCTCTTCGGATCGGTGCGGCTGAGGGCCATTTTTCGGAGCACGTCGCGTTCGGTGAAAATTCCAGCAACGCGATACTCGGAATCAACGATGGCCACAGCCCCAACGTGGTGGTCAAGCATTTTGTGGATGGCGTCGGCTACCGTGGCTTCCAGGGGAACCGCCGCGATCTCCCGGTCACAAAGTTCGAGCACGCTCATAAAGCACCCCCTCTGGCCCCGCGCTGCGGAGCCAGGTTCCCAGATCAAAAATCGGATTGATGCATTATGCTCGTGGCGAAGCCGATGTCAAGTAAATTGAGGCAAAAATCCGACAAAACTTTTCCCAGGGCTTCGCGGGAGTGAAATTTGACCTCAGGGCCTCGTCGGCTGGCCGCTATCGCTTTTGAAGACTTTGCCGTCTTTCATGACGAACTGCACGTTCTCCAGCGCTTTGATGTCGCGCAAAGGGTCGCCATCGACCGCGATGATGTCCGCCAACGCTCCCGGTGCAAGCACGCCAAGCTTTCCGTCCATGTCGAGCATGGTGGCGGCCCGCGAGGTTGCGCTCTGAATGATGTCCATCGGAGCCATACCGAACTCCGCCATGCGTGAGAATTCCTGCGCAATGGGCTCGGTCCATGGAATTCCCCCCATGTCCGTTCCGAACACGATCTTCACGCCTGCCTTGAGCGCTTTCCTGAACGACGGCTCATGCAAAGAAACGCGCAAGCGATCGCGCTGTCCACCGGGAGTGTCAGCCGGAGCCCAGTCGTGATAGTAGGCGCTGAGCGTCGGCACATACCACGTACCCTGCTTCAGCATTTGGGCGATGGCGGCATCGTCGAGATCGAGGCCGTGCTCGATGGAGTCGCATCCGCCATCAAGCGCCCGGCGAAGGCCGATGCCGCCATAGGCATGACACGCCACTTTCTTGCCCCAACCATGAGCCTCGTCCACGATCGCGCGCAGCTCCTCGACCGTGAGCGTGGGCTGCGAGACCAACTCGCCGTTCTTGCCCACCCACGAACGGTGCGTCATATAAACCTTGATCCAGTCGGCCCCATGATCGAGTTGCTCGCGTGCAGCCTTGCGAGCCTGTACCGGACCATCGACAATTTGCGCGCCCTTGGGCATATCGAGTTCTGGAGCGTAGCCCTCCAGTGGATAGCCGCCGGTAGTGGAGATGGCGCGGGTCGAAACGAAAAGCCGCGGCCCGGGAATATAGCCCTGCTCGATGGCCTGCTTGATGCCAACGTCGCCGTAACCCGCGCCTTCGGTTTCAACATCGCGCAGCGTGGTGAAGCCCTGTTCCAGCGCCCGCCGCGCCGCCACCGTGGCGCGCGCTGCCCGCAGCGCCAGCGGGGCGTTCAGAATGTTGGCGTCGTAACCGCCTTGCGCGGGCTCTTCTCCCTGCAAAAAGATGTGCGTGTGGGAATCGATGAGACCGGGCAGAAGTGTTGCTTTCGACAAATCTATAACCGTTGCACCCGCAGGAATTTTTGCCGAAGCGGCATCACTAACGCTCTCGATGCGGTTGCCACGAATGACGATCACCTGTTCGCGTCGCGCCTTATCCGACTTGCCGTCGATCAGAGAGCCCGCGCGAACGACGGTCCAGGAGTCAGCTGTGCGGTTGTCTTTTTCCTGAGCGGCTGCGGAAATCACAATTGCAAAAACCAGTATCCATCCCCAATTCTTCAAGTTGATCCTCCTAGAGGAGTTCTGAGAATTGGGGAATTCTACTCCGCTGCTGAGAGATAAGCATCGGCTTCGATTTCCACGAGAATTTCGGGCGAGATCAAAGCACTCACCTGTACCATCGACGTGGCCGGACGAATGTCACCGAAAAATTCGCCGTGCGCCTTGCCAACTTTCTCCCACTCTGCAATGTTGATCACATAGATGCGCGTGCGGACCACATCTTTCAGGCCGGCGCCGGCCTTCTGCAAAGCGTTTTCGATGTTCTTCAAAGTCTGCACGGCCTGCGCGTACACATCTCCCACGCCCACAATCTTGCCGTCTGGACCGGTCGCGGTGGTGCCAGAAACATGAACGTAGGGTCCGACCTTTACTGCACGCGAGTAACCCACAGTAGGTTCCCAAGGGGTGCCGCTGGAGATGTTCAACCTTTTCATTGCAGTGATTCCTCCCCTGCGATTCATTCTATTCGTTGCTAACGAGTTGTGATTAGCAGCCGACCTCCCCGTGTGCCAGCAGAAACCGCGTGGCAACCTCGCAAGTCTCTGCACACTTCCAATCATTTGTAAAAGTGATTTGCTCGAAACACAAAAGTCACTTGCTTTTGCTGGTCAACTGAGGTAACTAGTTACCCAGCAGCGTTGGAAAGTCCGCGAACCATGCGGCTTCCAAGGGGGTTCACAAGAGGGGGTTCATCAAATGATTCCGGAATCTCATCCACTGCGCCAGCTGTTTCAGGAATTAGTGGGACGGCACTACGCCGAAGAAATCGGCATCCGCGATCCGCAGGTCGTGGCCTACGTCTCGCACCTGCTCACCGAATTCTGCGAGAGCGACCAGCTATTCAAGATTCACGACGCCACCGACCGTCCGCTGATGGATGTTGGCGAGATGCTGCTGGAATCCGATCCCATCTACGGCCCCGCGCCCTCGTTCGATCGCGAACGCCAGGTGCGCAAACATATCGGCGACTACGCGCTGTTCTTTGCCGGGATGTTTCCCGAGAGCATCAACCACTTCCGCCTGCGCAACCAGCGTCTCGAGAGTTTTGTGGAGTGGATGAAGGCCGGGAAAGAAAGCTACTACATCGTTTCAAAGTTTGAGCACTTCGAATATGCCAAAGTCGCTCCGCTCTTCGCCAATCTCTCCCGAGAGTTCGAAGGCTGCGTCTACGGCCTCAACATGGTGAAGAACGATCTCCAGGAAATGCAGCACCCCATCATGCGCCGCGACAGCGAATTGCTCATGTAGGAAACCTGCAGCCGGTTTCGCGGTATTTCATTTAGTCAGATCTGGGCGCCCGCCGATGCGATAAAAACTCAGGGCGCCGTTTCCCTGGATCAGCGTGCGCGTTCTGCGCAGCGAGCCAAATTCATCTCTGGGATCGAAGTTCTTTTCGTGCTCCGCGATGACCAGTGACATCGCCCACACCAGCGACGATTCAGCGAGAGCCGTAAGAGTTTCCTGATAGGCTTCCTGCATCCGGTAGGGCGGGTCGAGAAATACAACGTCCGCGACAACGTGTTCCCGCTGGAGGCGCCAGAGAACTCCAGACAAATCCTCGCGCAAAATCCTATAGCCATCCGCGATTTTCAGGCTTTGCAGGTTGCGCTCAATCAACTTTGTTGCCGGCGCCGCGGTCTCCACGAAGAAGACCTGTTTGGCGCCACGGCTGAGCGCTTCAATTCCCACGGCCCCTGTGCCGGCAAACAGATCCAGCCACACACTGCCCTCGAGCGCGTTCGGATTCCCCGCAGTGAGCACATTGAACAGCGTCTCGCGCAGCCGATCCGATGTCGGACGGATATCGATCCCCGGCAGCGACCGCAGGGGACGCCCTCGGAATTTCCCGGCAATCACGCGCATGGCTCTGTACTTTCGGGTACCGAGGCCAATATATCCGACCATGTAAAATAACTGTAGTGTCAGAAACCCTATGAGAAGTTTTTCCGTTCACGTCGGGAAGCTGTTCGGAGTCGAGGTTCGCCTCCACCTGACGTTCTTGATTTTGCCGTTATTCGTTTTCTGGACGGAATACAGCGTACATCCGTCGGCCAACGGGCCGCGGGATTTGGCGCTGGTTGGAATCGTACTGGGCTGCGTCATGGCTCATGAAATCGGGCACATGCTCATGGCCTGGCGCGCGGGACTGATTCCCAAGGCGGTCATTCTCCTGCCACTCAGCGGCGTCACCGTGTTCGATGAATCGCGTGTCGAGACGCCGCAATCCACCACCGCGGTCTGGCAGCGTGAAGTGCGCATTGCACTCACCGGGCCGCTGGTCAATCTTGCCTTTGCCCTGATAGCGGCTGGCGTAGTTTATGCCACAGTTCCGGGTGCGAATCTGTGGCAGTGGCCCTGGTTGCAATCGGCCAACCTGCCGCGCAGCCTGGTGTGGGCCAACCTTTATCTCGCTGGAATAAATTTGTTGCCAGCCTATCCCCTCGATGGAGGCCGCATCCTGCGGGCTTACTTCGCGCGGAGTATCGATCCCGCCGCGGCCACCCGTCGCGCCGTCTCCATCAGCCACGCCATCGCGATGGTTCTTATGGTTGCCGGTTTGTTCAGCAACACCTGGCTCACCATGGTGGGCGTGATCATATTTTCAGCGGCGCAACTGGAGGAGCGCGCGGTCATCTTCCAGTCGGTGATGGACAACGTGCGGCTGGAAGAAGTGATGCTGACCGACTTCGCGACGCTGTCACCTGCCGATACCCTCGAAGACGCTCTTGAAAAGGCAGTGCATTCCCTGCAGGACGATTTCCCGGTCGTCCGGGGCAGCGACATGGTGGGCGTGATTTCCCGGCAGCGCATCCTCGAGGCACTACGCGTGGAAGGCAATGGCTACGTCCAGGCCGTGATGAACAAACTGTTTGAGGTCTCCATTCGGCAGGAATCGCTGGCTTCCGCCTTCCGCAAGCTTACGGCTCGCAACCTGAGCATCATTCCAGTGGTCGAGGATCAGCGACTGGTGGGCATCGTCACGCTGCAGAATCTGATGCACTCGATGGCTCTGCTTGCGGAGAGCAAGAAGCTGCGCAGGGATGGGGCGGAGTCCTGAGAGTCTTTCCAGGCGCGGTCGCCAAACATCGCTCGTCACACACGAAATTCAGAACAACCGCACCGCCTTCGCCTGCCGCACCGCGGGAATTTCCTCCAGCTTCTTCAGCACACTGTCGGGCACGGGCCCGTCGACGTGGACTACGGCAATGGCTTCGCGCGCCTCCGACGAGCTTTCCAAGCCGCGCCGCCCTAGTGAGAAGTCGGCAATGTTGATCTCGGCCTCGCCCAGAATCGTGCCCACCTTGCCGATCACGCCCGGAACGTCGCGATTTCTCAGGTAAATGAGGTCGCGTCCCAACGGAGCTTCCACATCGATATCGTCGATGTGCAGCAGCCTAGGCGCGGACCCATGCAGAACGGCGCCCTTTGCCATGTGCTCTTGCCTGGAACTCTTGAGGAAGATGGAGAGCACACTGCCCGCGCCGCCGGTCGAAGCCTTCGCCTTGTGCGCCTCATGCACACGAAGCCCCCGCGAGTCCGCAAGAGACGCGGCGTTCACCAGATTGGCTTTCTCATCGAGGGTCTGGTTGAGGATGCCTTTGATCGCTCCATTACGAATGAGTTCTGTCTTCCACTCCGCAATGTGGCCGCTGTAGCGCAGTGAGATCTCTTCGATCGAGCCTTCGGAAATCTGCGCCAGAAACGATCCCATGCGCTCCGCCAGAACGATGTAGGGCTGCATCTCGGCATACTCTTCGGCGGAAACCGAGGGCACATTCACCGCATTTTGAATCACGCCATGTTTCAGGTATTCGCGCACCTGCTGCGCAATCTGCACGCCCACCGCTTCCTGCGCCTCGAAAGTTTGCCCGCCAATGTGAGGCGTGAGGATGACGTTCTCGAGCGCCTGAAGCGGCGAGTTCTTCAACGGTTCTTCATTGAAGACATCAAGAGCGGCCGCCGCAATCTGGCCTCTCTTGAGCGCATCCACCAGATCGGCTTCGTTCACCAGTTCTCCGCGCGCGCAATTCACCAGGCGGACGCCCTTTTTCATTTTCTTGATGGCAGCTTCGTTAATCATCCCCGTAGTCTGCGGCGTGAGTCCCACGTGCAGCGTGATGTAATCCGCCGCCGCGTAAAGATCGTCCAGGCTGACCAGCCGGATGCCCTGTTCCCTGGCCACGCCAACGGAAACAAAAGGATCATGCGCCACGATCTCCATGCCGAAGGCTCGGGTTCGCCGGGCTACTTCCATGCCAATGCGACCCAGGCCAGCGACTCCCAAGGTCTTCCCCCTTAACTCCGTGCCTTGCAGCGATTTCTTTTCCCACTTGCCGGCATGCATGAGCGCATCGGCGCGACATAAATGGCGGGCCATGGCCAGCATCATTCCGAGGGTCTGTTCTGCGACAGCCACGGCATTCGCTCCGGGCGTATTCATCACCGCGATGCCCTGGCGGGTGGCCGCATCCAGATCGATGTTATCGACGCCCACGCCGGCCCGGCCAATCACGCGCAGCTTCTTGGCGTGCGCGAGAAGCGCCGCGTCCGCCTGCACGGCAGAACGCACGATCAGCGCATCGGCGGAGGCAAGGTGCTCCGCGAGCTTGCCGTCCAGTTGATCGGCAGTGAGGACAGTCCAACCCGGCTCATTCAGTTGCTCAACAGCGGAGGCTGAGATGTTCTCTGCAATGACGATTTTCAAGTGAGATTCAATCCTTTATGAACCATTTGAACCAGCTATCTTGCCTGTGACAAAACCTTTACACCAAAATGACACAGTTCTGACACCCCTGTCTCACGTCTCTCCTAGACTCTCTTTCAACGGGGAGCCATCGACCCGTAGGAGAACAGTCATGAAGACTACGAAAACAATATTTTTAGCCATACTTCTTGCAGTAGGCGCTGCTTGCGGCTACAGCTCGAAATCCACCACACCACCCGCAGCCGGCACGATGCCGAATATTAGCGCCCTCGTCCCCAACAATGCGAATGCGGGTACCACCGGCGTTGTACTTACAGTGAACGGAACCAGCTTTAACGGCAACGCGAGCATCAACTGGAACGGCACAGCGCTGACCACTACTCACGTGAGTGCGAACCAGTTAATGACGACAGTTCCGGACGCCGACGTCGCAACTGCGGGTACGGCAGCCGTTACGGTAATAAATCCGGGTACGGCCGGCGGAATATACGGCGGCGGGACTTCGCCGGAAACGTCCAACAGTATGACTTTCACCATCAACTAGTCGCGGAGCGGCCTCCTCACGCTTTTCAGGCTCCCACTGGTTGTGGCTTACTGGACTGGCTGCGGGCATAAACGTTCTGAGCTGCCCGCAGCGCCGCGCCATACTCCACGGGTTTTCCGGTGCATCGGTTGAGAACATGCTCCAGGGCTCCCAAAATTCCGATGGTGTCCAGATAATCGTAGTAGCCAATGTGCGCGATGCGGAACAGTTGCCCTTTCATTTCGCCCTGGCCGTTGGCCACCACCGCATCGAATGACTCGCGGAATTCTTTTACGATCTTTCCGGAATCAAGTCCCTCCGGGGAGCAGATCGCAGTAAGTGCGCCGGCCGGCGCAGCCGCGTATAACTTCAGGCCGAGGGCTTGCGCTCCGGCGCGTGTCATCTCGGCGCAGAGTTCGGCATTCTCGACCAGCACCTCGCGTCCCTTGGCCAGGTCGCCGCTGCCCATTCCACGTATGAACTCAAGTGCCGCTCCCAGCGCTGCAAACAGCGAGGTCGCCGGAGTGTACGCGGTCTCGCCCTTAGCCGCAGACTTCCGCTCTTTCCGGAGGTCGAAGTAGTAACGCGGGGAGGTTGCCCGCTCCATGTGTTTCCACGCCCGCTCGCTGATCGCAGAGTAGGCGAGCCCTGGCGGCATCATCAGGGCCTTCTGCGACCCACCGATGATTACATCCACGCCCCAGCCGTCCACGTCGAGATGGGTCGTGCCCAGGCCGGTGATCGCATCCACAACCAGCAGTGTTTCGTCACCCTGGGCGCGCACGATTTTTGCGATCCCTTCGATATCATGGCGCGCCCCGGTCGAACTCTCGGTCGCCTGGATGAACACCGCGCGCACAGAGGAATTCAGTCGCGCCCGAATGTCATCGAGCGAGAAGGTTTCGCCATAGGGGACACTGTGCACATCCACGTGGCAGCCAAACGCCTTGGCCAACCCCGTCCAGCGCTCGCCAAATTTTCCTGCCGTGAGCACCAGCACGGTGTCGCCCGGCGACGTGAGATTCGATACCGAGGCTTCCATCATGCCGGTGCCGGAGCAGGCCAGTACCAGCACGTCATTCTTCGTTCCGATGAAATCCTTCATGTCCGTGAGGACGCGCTGGAACAATGCGCGAAAATCGGCAGTACGGTGGTGCGCCGTAAACGACGCCATGGCGGTTTGCGCCGCCGGCAGTAGCGGCGTTGGCCCGGGAGTAAAGAGACGGTTCTTATGCAACATTCCGATAGAGTCCTGAAGATTCAGAAGATAGATTCTTCAGTAGTCTATCGGAATGTTGGGTGTTCCGAAATGTGCCGCGAAAGCTAAACCATTCACCGGAACTCTTCGGATGGGGTTACGCGCGATTTGATTTCACGGCGAGAACTTCCGGCTTGGCAACATCCGGCGGTTTGGAAAACAAATCCTTGGCTCTGGCGAAGAGCGCCTTGGCAATATCGCCGTTCAGGTGCGCGTTGCGGCCATTCTCGTCGGCAAAAGTGTCAAAGATGCCGTATTTTCCCGGTCCCATTTTGATGGCATACCAGCTCAGCGTGGCCGCTTCGCGTTCGGCCAGCGGCTGCGCCGACTTTAGAAATTCTTCCACCTCTTTTTCTTTTCCCGGCTTGGCTTCCAGTTGTGCCCAAATGGCGAGTCTGCTCATGATTGCTTCCTCCTGAGCATCAGATGCGCGGCAGGATCGTTTGGTGGCGGAATTGGTGAGAGAAAATCCCGCCGGGTTGGCAGCTCCATCCCTCCGATATAATCTGCACTATGAGCCTGATCGAACAGATACAGAAAGACATCACGACCGCCATGAAGGCGCGCGAGGAGCAGCGGCTCTCCACGCTACGCATGGTCAAGAGCGCGCTGCAGAATCGCCAGATCGAGAAGATGGCGCCACTCGATGACAAGGAGTCCCAGGCGGTTCTCAGCACGCTGATCAAGCAGCGCAAGGAATCCGTGGAGCAATTTACCAAGGGTGGACGCCAGGAAATGGCTGACAAAGAAGCCGCCGAGATTGTCCTGATCGAAAGCTACCTGCCCAAAGCTGCCGGCGAAGATGAAATTGTCGCTGGAGTGAAAGCTGTGATCGCCGAGATCGGCTCTCCCACTATGAAAGATATGGGCGCGGTGATGAAGAACGCCATGGCAAGGTTTTCGGGTGCGGGAATGCGCGTGGATGGGAAGGTGGTTAGCGAGGCGGTGAAGCGGGAACTGGCGGGGAAGTAGTTGGGGATGACAGAAATTCTTTCAGCTCGAAGTTAGTAAGCTTCCTTCCGGTGCCGGAACGAGTACAAGACCACGTCATTTCCCAGAATGTCGTACCGCAGCCGGTATTCCTTCCAGCGGATTCTCCATTGCCCCTCGCCCGCCTCGCATCCTGTGAGTTTCTTGATCTGGTACTGCCCGCTTCGGTTGTGCGGATCACGACGAAGAATGGCAAGCAATTCCTCCATGGCCTGCACAACCGAGCGGCGGCCACGCGAGATTGTGCGGAGGTCCCGTTCGTACGGGGGCGTGGTTAAGACTCTGAAGGGAGTTGGGTCCGCAGGCATGGCTGAGAATCCTGGAGTGCTGTGATTCCAGCTATCGCGCTGCTTGTTTTTTTGCCTTCTTGGGGGGACGTCGCAACTCGGCTAGGAGCTCACTCACATCGCGAGTTCTGCCCGCAAGGTAGTCTTGATGGCCGACTTTGATTTGTTCCTTCAACGATTCATCCTGCTGATCCAGGTAATCCTCCAAATCGTCCACATGCATGATGCCAACCACGGGGATGCCGTCTTTTTCGAGGATGAAATATTCACGATTGACATGAGCCCGCCGCACAACCTGCCCAAGGTTGATACGGGCTTTGGTGAGAGGGATGCGATGAACAATGCTCTTCATGATGTTTGGCCTCGCCGGTTCCAGCCTCACTGATTAACGTTAATCAATGTTGATTATAGCACTCCAGGACCTGCTACTTGCTCCTCTGCAACTCCCGGTAAGCCTCGCTCTTCGAGATCCCACGCTCTTTCGCAACTTTCTTCAGCGCCGTTTTCTCGTCTAGCTTTTCCTCGGCCATGATTTGCTCCAGCCTTTGGCGAACACCTGGACGGGCGGAGGCGCCCGTCCCCACACGAGCATCTCCTTCCTCCGGCTTCGCGATCAGCAACGTGATTTCGCCTTTCACTCCGTCGCGCGCGTTCAGCGTCTCCAGCACCTCGCCCGCCCGGCCGCGTAGAAACTCTTCGTGCAGCTTAGTCACCTCGCGCGCGATTACCACATGCCGATCTTTTCCCAGAACCTCGACCACATCGGATAGCGCCTCCACAATGCGGTGCGGAGCTTCGTAGAAAACCTGGGTGCGTGGGGAAGTCTTCACCGCTTCGAGCGCGGCACGGCGCTCTCCGCGCTTCGCTGGAAGAAATCCGCTGAAGCGGAACGAATCTGTTGGCAGCCCGCTCGCCACCAGTGCTGCCAGAAACGCCGACGCTCCCGGAATCGGCACCACCGGCACATGAAGTCGAATGGCCAGCGAAATCAGCCTGAAGCCTGGATCCGAAATTCCCGGCATGCCCGCATCCGTCACCAGGGCAACGCTTGTACCTTCCTGCAAATCTTTTACTAACTCCGCCGCGCGCGTCATCTCGTTGTGCTCGTGGTAGCTGACGGTGCGGGTAGTGATGCCGTAATGATTCAGCAACTTCTGGGTCTGGCGCGTGTCTTCGCAGGCGATAACGTCCGCTTCCTTGAGCACGCGCAGAGCGCGCAGCGTGATGTCTTCCAGGTTGCCGATCGGCGTGGCGACGAGATAGAGTGCAGGCCCCGCGGCGTGCGTGGGATTCTCCCCGACGGCGGCAGGCGGCGCCGGTTCGTGGCCGGAGTCTTTCATGCGCGAAGTCTACCACCGGGCGGTCGCGCAACCTGCCTGGCCGTAACCTGGATGGCTCGTCGGCCGTTATGCTAGCGTATGCAGATCTTTCCCGGAGGAAGCGCGTGACCGCCAACGATTTTCGCCGCCTGGCATTGTCCCTACCGCAAGCTGAGGAACGCGCCCACATGAACCACCCCGACTTTCGTGTCGGGGGAAAGATCTTCGCCACGCTCGGATACCCCGACAAATCGCGCGCGATGGTGAAGCTCTCACCGGAGCAGCAACACTACTTCTCGAAGGACCATCCTGACGTGTTCGCCCCCGTGAAAGGCGCCTGGGGACGTCGTGGCGCCACGACCGTTCATCTGAAGGCGGCCGATAAAGAAACATTGCGCAACGCGATTCGAGCGGCCTGGCGGAACACCGCTCCCAAACGCCTTGTGGAGCAATTTCCGGGGAAGACCTTAGCTTAAGCAAGAACAACTGCGACGTTCGCGCTTGGCGCCTCAATTGACGCAACGGAACCACCGCCCCTAGAATCAATTAGGAAAGAGAATTTTTCTCAAAACCGTCTCAGAACTCATGCCTCTTTACGAATATCAGTGCGAGAAGTGCGGTCATCGCTTCGAAAAAATCCAGAAGTTTTCCGACAAGATGGTCAAGAAGTGTCCGGAGTGCGGTGGCCGAGTCGAACAGATGATCTCCGCGCCCGCCGTCCAGTTCAAGGGATCCGGCTGGTACGTCACAGATTATGCCAACAAGTCTCACGCCCCGGCGTCGGACGGCGGCAGTGCCGACTCCAAGAAGGACGAGAAATCCAAGTCGGACGATTCCTCGAAAGAAAGTTCTGCAAAAGATACTTCTTCGAAGGAAGGCTCCTCGAAGGAACCAGCTCCGAAAGAAGACTCCAGAAAGACGATCTCGAACAGAGTAAGTTCGTCCCGGAAGCCCGACAAGAAGAAGTAATTTCCGGCTTCACCGGATGGACAGCCGAGTACTGCTGTCCCTACACAAGAAGTCTGCCGCGAAGTGCCTACTTTAGTTCCCGCTCAAAATGCTCTTCAATCATGTGGAACAGATGCTCGCGCGACTCGGGTCCCGCAATGCTGTGAGTTTTGTTGGGATAGATCATCAGCCGGAATTGCTTGCCCGCCTTGATCAACGCATCAATCATTTGAACGCTGTTCTGGAAGTGCACGTTGTCGTCACCGGTCCCGTGCGCGATCAAGAGAGCCCCGCGCAGATTGGCTGCTGCACTGGTGACATCAGATTCATGGTAGCCCGCTGCGTCGTCCCGGAGTTGTCCCATATACCGTTCGGTGTAAATGGTGTCGTAGTTAATCTGGTTGGTCACGGGGGCGACGGCAACTCCGGCGCGGAAACGGTCGGAGTGCGTCATGGCATAGAGCGTCATGGAGCCGCCATTCGACCATCCCCAGATCGCCATGCGGTCTTTATCCAGTTGCGGATACTGCGCGAGGAGTTGGTCAAGAGCTGTCAGCTGATCTTTCAATTCGATGGCGCCGAACTCGTGGCGAATCGCCGTCTGGAATTTCTGGTCGCGGCCCGGAGTTCCCCGATTGTCCACCGAGAAAATCGCAAAGCCCTTCCGCGCCAAAATCTCGTCGAAGGGGTTCGTCGGATCTTTTAGCACCATCTGTCCGGCTGGCCCGCCGTAAATGTTGACGATCAGCGGAATCCTGGCGCCCGCCGGAACATCCGGAGGGAGCAATAAACGTCCGTAGAGAGTCGTCCCATCTTCCGCCTTGAACTCGAGAAATTTTGGAGCGCGGAGCCCGTACTCGGCGATTTCGTCCCGCGCCTGCCAGACTGGAGCGCACGCCGCGCCCACCGTGCACAGCGAAATGCGCGGCGCGGTTAAGGGCCCCATGAAGGTCAGCGCATAATGCTTGCCATCGTCGGAAAAGTTGCCGGCCGACATGCCCTCATCATGCGTCAACTGCTGCAGCCCGGTTCCATCCAGCTTGACTGAAAAGATATGCCGTTGTCTGGGATCGTCTTTATCGGAAGAGAAAAAGACCGTACCAGAGGTTTCGTCCACTCCCTCGACTCCCAGGACCTCAAAGTCACCCTGGGTGAGTTGGCGCTCCAGCTTCGCCTCGCCGGCGAGCGGATTTTGTTTATCAAAGCTGTAGAGATACAAATGGGTGTGGTCATCGCGCCAGCTCGACCATAGAAAACGGTCGCCAGACTTCAGCACGCGAAAGTCGTCATTCACGTTAATCCACGCGCCCGGACTTGTCTCGGAGAGCACTTTCGTAGACTTCCCGGACTTAGCGTCGACGAAATATAAATCCATTTTGTCTTGATTACGATTCAAAACCTCCGCCCACAGGACGCCGTCGCGCACCCACCCGAAGCGGGGGATGTATGCCTCCGGGTCATCGGTCAGGGAGATCCAGCGAATCTTTCCCTTCTCGGCATTGACCACGCCCAGCTTGACTACAGGATTCGCATCGCCGACCTTGGGATATTTTTCGTTGTCCACAGTCGGATGCGTCGGGATCCAGTTGGTGATGGGATAAATCGGAACCTGGGCTTCGTCCATGTGCAGAAAGACGATTTCTTTACTATCGGGCGACCAGAAATAATTGCTGCGCACCGCCAATTCTTCGGCGTACACCCAATCGATATCGCCGTTGAACAGATCGTCCTTGGTGTCTTTCGTCAGCGGCTTTTCGTCTTTGCCGCTCACTGGCCGGACGTATAGGTTGTGTTTACGTGCGTACGAAACGTGACTTCCATCGGGAGAAAACTTGGGGTCACCGCTGGGATCGGGGGCTGACGTGAACTGTACCGCCGTGCTGGTCGCCAGATCGAATAGCCAAAGCTGCCCTTGCGAATCGAAAATCAGATGCTTCGAATCCGGAGCCCACAGGTAAGCCGCAACGTGATAGCGCGTAAGCCGCTCTTTCTCACGCTCATCTTTCACTTTGTTATAGTCGGGTGCCAGCGAAGCTAGCTTGCTGGCGCTGGCGAGAATTTTCTTCTCGCCGGTGGCGGCATCGACATACCAGAGTTCACCATGCTCACCTTCATCGTCCCGCTGCAGGAACGAGAGCTTGGTGCCGTCGGGACTCCACTCCAGGGTCTCCGGCCCGCGGCCGCCGAGACCGCCCGGAGCATAAATCGCCTCGATGGTGAGGGGCTTTAGCGGAGAAGACGATTGCGCCCACGAAAGCTCCGCACGCGTGACAAAAGTGAGGGCAACGACCACGACAGCGAGGGATATAAATTTCTTCACTATGAAACCCCAGGAACCTCGAAGTGCGGTATAGCAGAACGAAAGAGTTTACACCCGAAATGGCCCGTGGTGGGCAACTTGCCTCGCTGATCCGTGCGAAACCCGCGTTTCCGCGTGTTAGAATCAAGTCTGAGTTCTCCCGGGATGCTTCCTGAAATAGAAAACCTGTTGCACCTGCAAGAAGCGGACAAGGAAATCCGCCGCTTGCAGGATGAAATCGCCGAACTCCCCAAACGCGTCGCCGCCATCGAACACAAGCTGGCGGATACCAAACTGCAATTGGAAAAGGCTCAGGCTGCCGTCAAGGCGGACGAAGCGGCGCGCCGCAAGCATGACACTGCGATCACCGACCTCCGGGGAAAGATTTCCAAGTACCGCGATCAGTCCCTCGACGTAAAAACCAACGACCAGTACAAAGCGCTGTTGCACGAGATCCAGTTTGCGGAAAAGGAAATCGCCGCCACCGAGGATAAGATTCTGGAGTTGATGGTCAATGCGGATGCTCGCGACAAAGAAGTAAAAGCGGCACAGGCTGAGCTGAAAGCGGAAGCGGCCGAGATCGAAAAAGAAAAAGAGGAAGCCCGCAGGCGCACGGCAGAGGACGAAAAGCTGCTCACCGAATGGCGCGGCAAACGCGATCAGATGCGGGCCGGGGTCAACGAAGATCTGCTGCGGCATTATGAACGGGTTTCAAAGTTTCGCGGCAGCGGTATCGCCGAGGTGCTGGATCACAAATGCATGGGCTGCCAGGTGATGCTGCGTCCTCAAACTTATAACGATGTCCGGACCGGACAGCAAACCGTGGTCTGCGACTCCTGCCAGCGCGTTCTTTACTTCAATCCCGCCCATGAAATGCAGGCTCTGGAGCCCGAGCACAAACGCTCACGCCGCCACCATCCTAAAATCGACGCCCCACAGGCGTGGTACTACCGTCAGGAATATGGCGATGCCGGCGAGGTTCTGCTGTGCTTAACCAATGCCAACGGCCAGGCCAGCCGTCGAGTCTTCGACATGGGCACGGGCCGCCTTATCGGCGACATCCTTATTCGCGAAGGCGACTACCGCCATGCTTTTCCGGAAGACATTACCGGGGCCATCCGGCTCAATGGGAGCTGGTCGGAGGCTGAAATGGAAACCTGGGGTACCGAGATGCCCATGAACGCTCTGGACGCTCTCCACATCGATCTCGAAGCCGCCCGCTACGAAATGAGTCACCGTAGCGCTACTAAATCTGAAGTCCCTGCCGCGGTTCCCACGCAGCACGTCGCCAGCTAGCAAGAACAACGTGAGGACATTTCCCCTCTACCTACGATCCCTGTTTTAAGATTCTCTCGCCCCTCGAAGAGGATTCCTATGCCTCCAGCAATTGATTCCTACGTGGTGACCGCCAAATACTACGACGGCGCGTACTCCGCCAAACAGGACCTCGTTGATCTGCCTTTTTACATGGAACTAGCGGAGCGGTCGCCGGGCCCCGTCCTCGAGATTGCCTGTGGTACCGGGCGCGTTCTGCTGCCCATCGCTCGCAAGGGGAGCGAAATCCACGGCGTGGACAACTCGCTTCCGATGCTCACGATTCTGAAAGCGAGCCTGGGCAACGAACCGCAGGAAGTTCGCGAGGGAGTCACGCTGCACGAAGGCGATATGCGCGACTTCCGCCTGGGCAAGCAATACCCTCTGGTGATCATTCCCTTCCGCGCGATGCAGCACATGCACACCGTTCAGGACCAAATCAGCGCTCTGCGCACTGCAGCACTGCACCTCGGCGATGGAGGCATCCTTGCGTTCGACGTCTTCTATCCGAAGTTTGATGTCATCAACTCAGGAATAGGCGAGGAAGTCGCTGAGATGGAGTGGAGTCCGAGTTCCAATTCCGAGGAGGTGGTGCGCCGCTATTTCAGGAAGGAGTCGGTTGATAAAATCAACCAGATCTTCTACTTCACCTTCATTTATCGAACACTCCGCGCAGGCGGATTGATCCGCGAGGAAACCGAGGCCTTCCAGCTTTCCTACTTCACCTACCCACACCTGCGCGCTCTGTTCTTGCTGGCCGGCCTGGAGGTAATCGCGGAATACGGTTCTTTCGCCAAGACTCCTCTCGATAACACCGCCGAGCAGATGATCTTTCTGTTGCGGAAACCTTGTTAACATCGGAGCATGGTCCGAAGACTAGGGGCAGCCGATTCCGGCTTCGTGGTTAAGGTTTCTCCTCGCGGCGCGTCCCGCCTGAAAGATGGCCACGCCTGGGTTTATCGTTCGGACATCGTTTCCGCCGATGGGGTTCCACCGGGATCGTTAATCGCGGTCACCGATCACCGCGGGCAGTTTCTCGGAAGCGCGCTCTATTCCAGCTCTTCGCAGATCGCCGTTCGTCTGATTTCGCATGAGCCGGTCGCCGATCTCCCTGCGTTGCTTCGTGAGCGCGTCGCCAATGCCATTGCCTATCGCGAGGCAATGGTCCACGACACGAATGCTTACCGCCTTATTTTCAGCGAAGGCGATTTCCTGCCCGGCCTGATCGTCGATCGCTACAACGACATTCTCTCGATACAAATCCTCACTCAGGCCACGGATACCGAGATCGTGCGCGCCACCCTCATTGCAGAGCTGACGGAACGGCTTCAGCCGGCCTCCATCGTCGAGCGCGTGGATCCGCGTGTGCGCCAGCTTGAAGAACTGCCGCCACGCCCCTCTGGCCTGTTGCAAGGCGAAAAAACTTCTACTGTATTTACGATGAACGGCTTCCAGTTTAAGTTCAAGGCGCTCGAAGGTCAGAAGACAGGAGCCTTCCTCGACCAGCGCGAAAACCACGCCGCCGCCGCGAAATACGCCCGCGGTGAAGCGCTCGACGTCTTCTGCTATCAGGGGGGATTTGCCCTCCATCTGGCCCCGCGCTGCTCTCAGGTATCCGGTGTGGACAGTTCGCGCCCGGCGCTTGAAATCGCCGAACAGAACGCCGCCCTAAATCACACCCTCCTCAAGGACAAAGAAATCGAATGGATCGAGGCCAACGCCTTCGATCTGCTCAAGGACTACTCTTCCTCCGGCCAGCGCTATGACACGATCATCCTCGATCCGCCGGCTTTCGCCAAATCCAAGCGCGAGCTTGATGCCGCCATGCGGGGCTATAAGGAACTCAACCTCCGCGCCCTCAAAATGCTTCGTCCCGGCGGAATCCTGGTCACCTGCTCGTGCTCCTATCACGTGAGTTCCTCGGACTTCATCGAAATGATCGCAGATGCCGCCCGTGACGCTCGTCGCGACTTGCGCGTGGTCGAGGTGCGCGGTCAGTCAAAAGACCACCCAATACTGCTCAATATCCCGGAAACGTCCTATCTGAAGTGCGTCATATTGCTTGTAAGTTAGTGAAAATGAATGTAAATATTAAGTTGACAAGAACACACTCATATTTTATGCTTCTTTCATCATAACTACGGCATCGAATGGAGTGACAGAGGCCTATTGTTGTGAGTAGATGGGCTTCTCACCAAATTCAAGCCCAAAGATCAAGAAAAGATCTCCGAAGGAGGATTTACCATGACCGTACTTACCCGTTGGGAACCTTTCCGCGAATTTTCCACCCTGCAGGACCGCATGAACCGCCTGTTCCGCGAGTCTTATAACGAGGGTGGCCGGGATGAATCCCTAGCCGCATCCAGCTTTGCCCCAGCGGTCGACGTCTACGAAGACGAGCACAACGTGACTCTGAAGATCGAAGTGCCCGGAATCGACGAAAAAGACATCGACATTCGCCTGGAGAACAACACCCTCACCGTCCACGGCGAGCGCAAGATCGAGAAGGAAGAGAAAGAAGAGAACTACCGCCGCGTGGAGCGCCAGTATGGCAGCTTCACTCGCACCTTCACTCTGCCCACTACCGTGGATTCCGAAAAGGTTTCGGCAAACTACGACAAGGGCGTTCTGAAGATCGCTCTGCCCAAGAAGGCGGAAGCCAAGCCCAAGCAGATTAAGGTCAACATCGGCGCCGAGAAGGCCACTGATAAGACCCTGGAAGCCAAGGGGCCCAGCAAGGCCGCGTAAGCTGCAGCGAGGTCTACAATCACGGGAGGCGGCGATCTGGTCGCTTCCCGTTTTGTTTGACCGGTGACGCTTGGCTCGCGGACGGAGTTTGGTTCACAATGCTCTAAGAGCAATGAGAGCCACCCTCGAGTCGATCAACCGGATGCAGGCGGATGGGATCATTGGCAAGTACGCCATTGGCGGGGCTGTCGGTGCGACTTTTTATCTTGAACCTGCGGCGACCCTTGATGTGGACATATTTGTCACTCTTCCGACGGCCCCTGGCGGATTGTTGCTCAGCCTGAGCCCGATATACGAGTACTTGAAGGCCCGAGGCGGCACCGTGGAGGATGAACACATCGTAATTGGCGGCTGGCCTGTGCAGTTTCTTCCTGCGAGCAATGAATTGGAACGCGAGGCTCTGGCTGAAGCAGTTCCCGCGAACGTAGAGGATGTCGAGACCTGGGTCATGACAGCCGAGCACCTGGCTGCCATTGCGCTACGCACTGGACGACCCAAGGACCACAATCGCATCTTGCAGTTTATCGAGCAAGGCGCGGTAGACAGGAAGAAGCTGCAACTTGTGATCGATCGACACCAGCTGACCGGACAATGGAAGACGTTCGAACGCAGATTCTTGGAAAGTACGCATGGATAAATCGAAAATGCGCACACGGCTCGCGGCCCTCAGTTTCTCGGAGAAGGTGAAGATATTGGAAAAGCTCCGGGACAGAGACCAGGCAATCGCCGCCAGCGGACTCAGACCGAAAGCTACGCCTGGTGCACGCAAGAAGGGCAAATAGAGGAAGTTAAGGCTAGACTCTGGCGCCTTCAACAGAACAAATAGCGAGCAATCATCATCTAAGGAAATGAGAACATGCCCATCCGTTGGGACAAATTCACCGTTAAAGCGCAGGAAGCAGTTCAGCGCGCGAACGATCTTGCATCCGAGCACGGCAACCCCGAGTTAATGCCGTTGCACGTGCTCGCTGCGCTCCTCGAAGACAAAGAAGGAATCGTGTCGCCGGTGCTCGACAAAGTCGGCATTGGCCCGCAAGTCGTCCTCAGCGATCTTTATCGCGAAATCGAAAAGCTGCCTAAAGTTTCCGGGCAGTCGACGCAGGCCACGCTCTCGAATGCAGCCAACAAATTGCTCGAGAAGGCCTTCAAAGAGGCCGCAAACTTCAAGGACGAGTATGTCTCCACCGAGCACTTGCTCCTGGCCATCACGCATCTCAAGCAGGACGCGGCGCAGCAGATCCTCGCCCGCCACGGCGCGACCTATGACGCCATTCTGAAGGCCCTGACCTCGGTTCGCGGCTCGCAGAAAGTTACCGACCAGAATCCTGAAGCGAAGTATCAGGCTCTTGAACGCTATGCGCGAGATCTCACCGAGCAGGCGCGCCGCGGCAAGCTTGATCCGGTGATCGGCCGCGACGAGGAAATCCGGCGCGTGGTCCAGGTCCTTTCCCGCCGCACGAAAAATAACCCTGTGCTCATCGGCGAACCAGGTGTGGGCAAAACCGCAATCGTCGAAGGCCTCGCCCAGCGCATCATCTCAGGCGACGTGCCCGAAGTCCTAAAGAACAAGCGCGTGGTTGCCCTCGACCTCGGAGCCATGCTGGCTGGCGCAAAATATCGCGGGGAGTTCGAAGACCGGCTCAAAGCGGTTTTGAAAGAAATCGAAGATTCCGCAGGACAGGTAATTCTTTTCATCGACGAATTGCACACGCTGGTCGGCGCCGGCGCCAGCGAAGGCGCAATCGATGCCTCGAACATGCTGAAGCCCGCACTGGCTCGCGGAGAACTGCGGGCGATTGGCGCAACCACGCTCAACGAGTATCGCAAGTACATCGAGAAAGATGCCGCCCTCGAACGCCGCTTCCAGATAGTTTTCGTGGGCGAGCCGAACGTCGAGGACACGATCGCGATTCTTCGCGGCCTGAAGGAGCGCTACGAAGTGCATCACGGCGTCCGCATAAAAGATTCCGCCATCGTTGCCGCTGCCACGCTTTCGCATCGCTATATCTCCGATCGTTTCCTGCCGGACAAGGCCATTGACCTGGTCGACGAAGCCGCGGCCTCGATTCGCATCCAGATCGATTCGCTTCCGACCGACATCGATCAACTGGAGCGCCGCGCCACGCAACTGGAAATCGAAAAGCAGGCCCTGAAAAAAGAAGACGACGCCAACTCCCGGGAGCGTCTGGCTGTCATCGAAAAAGAACTGGCCGGAATCCGCGAGAAATCGAACGCCCTCAAAGCCAACTGGAAGAAGGAAAAAGATCTCATCGCCCACTCGCGTGAGCTGAAAGAGAAAATCGAGAAGCTCAAGCTCGAAGAGCAGACCGAGGAGCGCAAAGGCAATCTGCAGCGTGTCGCCGAAATCCGCTACGGGCTGTTGCGGCAAGCCGAAGAAGAGTTGACCAAACTGACCGCCAAGATCGACGGCAAAGGCACCGGCGCACCGCGCATGCTTAAGGAAGAAGTGGACGAAGAAGACATCGCCCGCATTGTCTCCAAGTGGACAGGTATTCCGGTTTCGAAGATGCTCGAAGGCGAAGTGAAAAAACTGGTCACGATGGAAGAGCGCCTGCGTCAACGCGTCGTTGGCCAGGATCAGGCTCTGGAACGTGTGGCCAACGCTATTCGCCGCTCGCGTGCAGGACTCAGCGATCCCAAGCGGCCAATCGGCTCGTTCATTTTTCTCGGCCCAACCGGCGTCGGCAAGACTGAATTGGCCCGCGCCCTCGCGGAATTTCTCTTCGATGACGAGCGCGCCCTCCTCCGCATTGACATGTCCGAATACATGGAGAAGCATTCCGTTGCCCGCCTGATCGGCGCGCCACCGGGATATGTTGGATACGAAGAGGGCGGACAGCTCACCGAGCAGGTTCGCCGCCGTCCGTACGCGGTTGTGCTGTTCGACGAGATCGAGAAGGCACATCCCGACGTTTTCAACATTCTGCTGCAAATCATGGACGACGGCCGTCTGACCGACGGCAAAGGCCGCGTCGTGGATTTCAAAAACACGATCATCATCATGACGTCGAACCTCGGCTCCAGCTATCTGCACGCGGAAGCCCTGCGCACGCCGGATGATTTTGAGAAGGCCAGCGAACAGGTAATGAACGCGCTGCACGGCCACTTCCGGCCGGAGTTCCTGAATCGCGTCGACGACATCATCGTCTTCGGTCCGCTCGGCAAGGATCAACTGGTGAAGATCGTTGAGTTGCGTCTGGAAGATGTACGCCGCCTGCTGGCCGATCGTAAGATCTCGATCGAGCTCAATGACGCCGCGAAGGAGTTGCTCTTCACACAGGGCTACGACGCGAATTTCGGCGCACGCCCGCTGAAGCGCGCCATTCAGAAGCTGGTGCAGGATCCGCTGGCGCTGAAGATTCTGGACGGCGAAATTCTGCACGGCGACCACGTAGTCGTCGATGCTGACAAGAAAGCCGGCAAGATGAAATTCGAAGTCAGCCAGCGCGTGGGAGAGAAGGAACCGGCGAAGGCGAAGCGCTAACCCACCCCGGCTGTCATCCCGAGCGGAGCGAGGGACCTTGGTATCTGCTCGCGCCGCGAAAAGCTGTGCTGCGGGCAGAAACCAAGGTCCGTCGCGCTGCTCGGGATGACAATGTGCTTTTGGTGTCGATTTACGTTTCGAGCGGTACGGCCTGCAAGTGCATATACTCCTCAACTGCGACCTGGCCTTCAGCGCCTCACTTCGATACAAACGCCTCGATCACCTCAGGCGACGCCGCCAGGTACCACGCGATCACAATTCTCACCATGATCTGGGCGCCATAAAAGAAGAAGCGCCAAGTCAGGTCCCTGGCAGCCGCCGAAACTGCCGGCACCGATCCCGCTACTCCGATCACCATGAGAACCATCGCACACCAGCGCGCCCAATTGCGCAGCCGGTAGAGTCCCCATCCCACTAACGCCCATCCAGCCCCAACGGATAATGCAGTCTGTGGCCCGTTTAGTTCGCGCCCGTAAGTGATCCCGATTCCGCGAGTCATGGAAAGCGTTCCGGGTACGAACAACTCGATGATGCCAACCGCGATCAGATATCCCGCGACCAGAAAAAACAGAGATGCGATCACCGTGACACTGACCGGACGTTCCATGTGAATGAGAGTACCGCAGTTTCCGCGGAGAAATACCGACCCTGTGGCACACTAGATTGATGCCCAGCCTCACTCTCGGCGATTTCGAACTCAGCATCTTCTCCGACGGAACCTACCCGCTGGATGGTGGCGCGTTTTTCGGCGTAATCCCCAAGATCATGTGGTCGCGCAAAGTGGCAGCCGATGAAAAGAATTACGTTCAAGCAGGCCTCAACTCGCTGCTGATTCGCACCGGCAAACAGAACGTGCTCGTGGAAACAGGCATGGGCAACAAGCTGCTCGAGCGTATGGTCAAGTTCTACGGCCAGCCCGCGCAGTTGCTTACGAATCTCGCGGCCGGCGGCGTCGCGCCCGAAGACATCGACATCGTCATCAACACGCATCTGCATTTTGACCATTGCGGCTGGAATACAGTACGCGACAAAGCCGGCAAGGTCGTCCCAACGTTTCCGCGCGCGAAATACTATGCGCCCGAAGGCGAATGGCAGTACGCCCGCAAGCCCAGCGAGCGCGATGCCATCAGCTACATCCCGGACAACTACGATCCGCTCGTCCAAAGCGGCCAGATGACGCTGCTGAAAGGCGGCGAAGAAATCGTCCCCGGCATCTCGGTGAAAACTTTTCCCGGCCACACCGCCAGCATGCAAGGGGTGATCGTCAATGGACATCCCGGCACGAGAACGATCGGTAAGGGCACGGCTTCAGCCGTGCCGCTAGCTGTCCAAAAAGAGAACCGGGCTTCAGCCCCTGAGGCGACCATAGCCTGCTACATCTCCGACCTAATCCCCACAACCGCGCACATCGACCTCACCTGGGGCATGGGCTTCGATCTTTATCCGCTGCAAACCATCGAGAGCAAGAAGGAATACTATGCGAAGGCAATTGCGGAAAAGTGGTTGACCGTTTTCACCCACGATCCGAAGACGCCATGGGCCTATGTGGAGAAGGATGATCTGGGGAAGATGGGGGTCCGAAGTACATGAGTTGCCCACAGGATCTAAGTTGCACTTTCGTAACGGCTTGTCATCTTGCTTGCCGCGCCGACCTCTGTCATCTTGAATCGTAACGAGGCGTTGCCCCCACGCCCGGTTCAGAAACAATTTCCGAGTGAGGAGCCATTATGAAGCGATTCGCAGTTATCGGCGCCATTTGTGCATCGTTCTTCCTGGGAGCGGCAGTTTCTGCTTTTGCCCAGGACGACCGCCACGAAGACCGTCGTGAAGAAAAAGAAGCTCGCAAGGATGACCGGCGTGAAGAGCACGAAGAAAAGCGCGAGCGGCATGAGGTCAGACGCGAAGAACATCGCCGTATTTCAGACGAGCATTTCCACGAGCGTTTCGGACGTGAGCACCATTTTGCCGTTCGCCGCGTAACTGTGGTGGAAGGCCGGCCGCATTTCGGTTATGGCGGCTATTCGTTCGAAATCGCCGAGCATTGGCCCACCCGCTGGGCTTACACGGACGACTGCTACATCGACTACGTCGGTGGCGGATATTATCTCTACAATGTGCGCCATCCAGGTGTCAGAGTAGCGGTAACTGTTATTCCCTGAAGCAGTTCCAGGAAGACGCGGACGGCGGTCCGGGCATTGAGAGCGCGCGGCTTTCACCCGCGCCGTCTGCGCTCAGAAGGTTTCCGCGGTCCGGGATTGTATACTTCCACCGAGGTTCCCCATGCAAAGCCGCATCACCGGCACCACTATGCCCGTACTCGAGTTTGCCCTCGAGCCCAACGAGTCGATCATCTCCGAGGCTGGAGAGCTTTCCTGGATGGGCAGTTCCATTCAGATGACCACGCACACCCAGTTCGGCGGCAGAGGAGGACTGTTCGGCGTACTCAAGCGCGTGGCTGGCGGGGGATCGATCTTCATGAGCGAATACCGCGCCGTTGGCGCTGCCGGCGAGGTGGCTTTCGCCACCAAACTCCCCGGCCACATCGTTCCCGTGGAAATTTCAGCGGGGCATGAATACATGATTCACCGCCACGGTTTTCTTTGCGGAACTCCGCAGATCCAAATCGGAGTCGGCTTCCAGCAATCGCTGGGTGCGGGAATTTTCGGCGGCGACGGCTTTTTGCTCCAGCGTGTCACAGGACAGGGCACATTCTGGCTTGAACTGTCCGGCGAACTCGTCATGCGCGATCTTCAGCCGGGCGAAACTCTGCGCGTACATCCCGGCCACGTCGGAGCTTTCCAATCCAGCGTGTCGTTTCAAATCACCACCGTCCCCGGCATCAAGAACATGATCTTCGGCGGCGATGGAATCTTCCTCGCTGCACTGACCGGTCCCGGAAGAATCTGGCTGCAAACGCTACCCATCTCCAAGCTGGCGCACGCCCTCTACGAATACATGCCGCACGAGACAAGAAGGGAAACCGTGCAGGGCGGCGTGGTGGGAGGGATTGTGGGATCGATTCTCGATCAGATGAAGTAATGCGAGTACTGAGTATCTAGTACTGAGTACCGAGTCCCGAGTGAAATCAATCTTCCGGCGCTAGGTACTGGGTACTAGGTACTGGGCACTCAGTCGGGCTTCGAAGAATTCTTCCACCCGACTCAGAATCTCGACTGGGCTCTTCGATTCGTAAATGGCCTTGCGCAGCCCAGCCCCGCCGGGGACGCCGTGCGTGAACCAGGAGGCGAACTGCTTCATCTTGCCGACGGCGTCGGGGAGTTCCTCTTCGATCAGCATCTGGAAGTAGGTGCGGATCATCTGGTAGCGGTCAGCCTCGGTCGGCTCGTCATAAAGCTTCTCTGATTTCGTGTAGCCCCGGACGCATTCGTCCGGGGTGGCATCGGCAAAAGCGGTCGAGCTTTGCTCGACTGGGCGGACGAATGCATCCGCCCCTACATATCCGCAATACTGCTGAATCTGCCGGAAGATCCACGGATTCGACGGTGCCGTACGACCGATCATCACCGCATCGCATCCAGTCTGCGTGACCATGGCGCAAGCGTCTTCGGGGGAGCGAATGTCGCCATTGCCGATCACTGGAATTTTCACGGCATCTTTCACCGCGGCGATCCACTCCCAGCGGGCCTGGCCGCTGTAACCTTGTTCGCGCGTGCGCGCGTGCAGGGCGACCGCTGCTAGTCCGCACGACTCCGCCATGCGTGCCAGCTCCACGCACACGATTTCGTCGTCGCTCCAACCAGCGCGAAACTTTACGGTAAAGGGAATCATCACCGCGGCTCGCACCGCTTCGAAAATGCGGCCAATTGCGGGCAGATCGCGTAAGAGGCCCGAGCCTCCGTTGCACTTCACGACTTTCTTTGCGGGGCAGCCCAGATTCAAATCGACCAAATCGAAGCCCAAGCCTTCGACCATACGCGCGGCCTCCGCCATCACTTGCGGATCGCTGCCGAAAAGCTGCGCCGAGATGGGATGTTCGTCTTCGTAGAAATGCAAATAGCGCTTGGCCTTCTGGTCTTTCTTGCGGAGCACCCCATCGGCTGAGGTGAACTCAGTCATGATCAGGCCGCATCCGCCGAGGTTGCGGATGAAACGGCGGAAGACCGTATCGGTGACTCCGGCCATGGGAGCGAGCACCGTGGCGGGGGAAATCTTGACGGTGCCGATGGAAAGGCTTGCGGGCACTGCCGTTTGTGGCGCTGCTTCACGGACAAGGCCTGCCGTCCCACACGAGCCCGCGTTGTCCCACATTTTGCGCACGTGTTTATTGTACTTGGCCTTGCAAAACAAAGCCCCCGCTAAGCGAGGGCCTAATTCTTAAGGATATCCGTGGTAATCCGCGGCCAACCTACTTCTTGGCTGCCTCGGGAGCGTTCTTGGCATACTTGCGGCGGAAGCGCTCCACGCGTCCGGCAGTATCCATGAGCTTCTGCTTGCCGGTGAAGAAGGGATGGCAGGCCGAGCAGATTTCTACACTGATGTCGCCCTTGTGGGTCGACCGGGTGACAAAGGCGTTACCGCATGCGCAATGCACACGAACTTCGTTATAAGCGGGATGAATAGCTGCTTTCATAGGGTTCTGTACCTCGATACGAATCCTTAGATTCTACCGGAATGCCCCAGGATTCAGCAATGGGAAGCTGCTAGCTCTCAGCTCTCAGCCGTCAGCTCAACGACACTCGCTGCTTCATCTACCGACTCCGAGCTAATCACAGCTGGCAGCGACGAGGTCGGGTCTGACTGAAAGCTGACAGCTGAGAGCTGACAGCTTCTTCAAAACCGGAACTGGTACGACACTTTCACAAAAAACTGGCGGCTATCGTTGATGTATCCCTTAGCCGTGTTGAAGACTCCAGTCCCCGGCACGACGTTCAGGTTCTTCAGATCGCTGTTATAGCCGACGTAGACCGCGGTGCCGGGATGCACCAGATAGGTGACCAGGAAATCGGCATTGAACTGGCGTGATGTCGGCAGGAAGGTATACAAGTCCGCCGTGCCGGGAGTATTCGCCAGCAACGAGTTGTACTGGAGGATCATGCGTAGGGAAAGTTGCGGAGTGAACTGCCAGTTCCACTTGCTGCGCACGATGTGGTCGTTGAAGATGCCGCGATTGCTGCCGATCGTCCGCAGGCGCTCGAAAAGATATGTGTTCTCAATCTTCAGAGGCTTGACGGGACGGAAGGTGAGCGTGCTGGTGGCTGTGTCCTGGCGCGCCAGAAACGGCAGGTTGAAGGGCACAGGAGCGTTGGGAGATGGAACGAAGTTGGCTCCGTCTCCCCAGTGATAGCTGGCGCCGGCAGTCACCTTGCGAAGAACACTGGTCTGGATAGACGCGCCACTGCTGTGTTCGTGGTAGTCCTGGTTGGGCTGGGGCTGGCAGGAAAGGCCTAAGAAACAGAAATCCTGCGGCCGCAGCCGCTCTCTCAGTTCCTCGTACGGAAATAAGTAAATGAACGTTTGACCGCGGCCCTGGATCGCAAGATAGGGCTGATAGTCAGTATCCAAGCGGTTGCCTTCGTGATCGAAGACGTAGCGCTGATTCAGAGAAGGACCCCAGTCGACGATCCATCCCTTCTTTGGACGGAAACGGTAATCGATCATCTGAAATAGTTCCCGGATGTCGACGCGGTTCACGAATCCAGGGACTGTGACGAATCCGGGGCTGATGTCGTCATAAATTCCTTCGTAGGAAAAGTGCAGGCCATCGTGTTTCAAGTCCAGCTTTTCCGCCGGTCCGGCGTAGTGGTTCCCATTTCCGACGTTGCCCGAGTTGAACGGGAAAAGGTTCGTCTCGCAGTTCTTGCTGGAGTAACCGGAGGCGCCAAAGAAATTACCGGACAGGGTACTGGAACTCACGACAGCCTGCGCATCCAGGCTCCAATTAGCGGTGAACTTAAGGCGTGTGTCGACTCCGCCGACGCGATTCGACTCGCCGGTCGTCGGGCATTCCCAGTCGGTGTAAAGCACTCCTACGCTCGACTGCCTGAAGATATCGCGGCTGGCTCGCGCAACGGTAAAGTAGGAGCGTGTGCCTGCGAGCGGGAAGTAAGGCGGGACCGCTTGTCCGGGCGCGCGATCATCGGTCGACATCAGTCCGACAGAATATGGCCCTTCTTTCCCCGTTAGCCGGATTCCCGCCGAAGGGTCCTGGATATTGCGGGTGAAGAATAAGTCCAGCGGTGTGCGAAAGTAGTCTTCGTTCTCCAGAAAGAACGGCCGCTTCTCGGGAAAATAGACTTCGAAGCGCTGGTTGACCGTGATCTGAGGATCCTCCGACTCGACCTGGCTGAAGTCCGGATTTGCGGTCATATCCAGCACGAAGTGATCGTGAAGGACGAACTTGGCATCCATGCCCGGCTGGCCCTGAGCTTCGGCATTTTGAAAATAGGGATTCGAGAAGTCGCGAGTATCGAGCGCGTGAAAACCGCGCATGATGCCGTACGGAATCAGTTCAATGCTGCGGCCCGGAGAGATTCCTTCCAGACCATACAGCGTTGCGGCTTGCCCCAGCCGGCCTGCCACCTTGTAGGAAACCTGCGGCCAGAATGCGTCTTCGTTCTTGCGGACGATTCCGCGATACAGAATGATTCCCCATACCTGCTCTTTCGTCGAGGGAAAGCGAAGGCTTTTGAATGGAATGGACATCCACACCACAAAACCGCGGCTTGTGACTTTACCTTTGGAATCCCAAACGGTGTCGAACGACGTATCGAAATTCCCGTTGATCTCTTCGCGGGTGGCCTCGCTCCAGATCGCGTCCCATTGCACGCCGAGCGGAGTGGTCTGGAAAGCGTAGGCGCGGCGGCGATCGTGAAAAGTATCGAGCATGATCTCGACTTGGTCGTCGTCGTATATATCTTCGCGTCGAGACATTCGAGCGCGTACTTTCTTGGGATCGTCGAAACACACGAAAACGATGTACAGGTTTTTCTGGTCGTACCCAAGATATGCGGCGGTTTCTTCCGAAACCTTCTCGCCATCGTGCGGATTGCGTTGCACAAAACCCGTCACTTTCGCCATCTGTAACGCGACTTCGCCCTCAGGGTTCATGCTCAGGAAATCTTCGAGGGCGGGCCCGCGAGCCAAACGCGGGATGGTTAAAGCCGGAGGCGCCAATGCGGGCTTGGGTGCCGGCTGCGCTTCCGGACCCTTGACGGCCGGCTCGGGTAATTGGGCCGACGGAGTAGGATTCTGCGGTGACGGCTCCGGCTTCTGTCCCGGCGGTGCGGGATTTGCTTCAGGAGGAGACGGCGGATTCTGCGGAGTGGCTTGGGAGTTCTGTCTGGTTGTACCCTGTGGGGATACTGTGCCCTGCGCAGCTGACGTACGAGTTTGCGCTAGGGCGGTTTGCTCCGAGGATGAGCCCCACCCATATTTCAGGGACCCGGGCAGCAGGGACCCGGGCAGCATCAGGGCACCCGCCGCCATGAGTCTCAGAAACCTCTTGAAGGAAAAAAGCTGAACGCTATCCGACCGCAAAAAGCCCTCACGTTCCCTCGTTCGGCCCGAGGGAACCCAAAACGATACACCATTAGCGGGTCTCACAATACAGCAAAACATCCGTTGTTAGGTTTCCCGAACACAGGGGTTGCCACGGTTTTCGGTGGATGGGATTCCAATTGGAAGTGTGTCTAGGTTTCGAAGATGGGCCTTGGTAACTCCGACTGCCGAATAATAGACATCAAAGTCCCGACCCGCAGCTCGTCGTGGTCGGGCACTGGCACGGTGATTGTAGAGTTCTCGCTTCGCTTCTGCATAATGATGTGACTGCCGCGCCTTCGAACCTCAACGAACCCCTGGCGCGAGAGGATAGCGCAGACTTCGCGGCCGGAGAGAACCCGCAGCCTACCCAACCTCAACCTCAAGCCGAGTCACAAAAACTTCGGAGTGACGGCGGCGTTCCACCTCACTCGGATCTGCGGTCTCAAAAAACAGCTCGACTGCTTCCTGAAGATTGTTGCGCGCCGCTTCGATCGTATCGCCCTGGCTGGCTATGTCAAGTTCCGGGCAAAGTCCTACATAGCCGTTGCCCTCCCGCTCAATAATTGCGGTGAGTTGCTGTGTCTGCTTCATAGCCCTCCCTACCGTCATTCTAGAACAGTCATTCAGAACAAGGAACTCTGGCGTCGACTCGGCGTGATCCCGAAGTGGTCGTAGGCTAACTGCGTAGCCACTCGTCCGCGAGGAGTGCGGTTCAAGAATCCAATCTGCATCAGGAAGGGCTCGTAAATTTCTTCGATGGCGTCTGGCTCTTCGGCCAAGACCGCCGCAAGAGTATTTACCCCCACCGGGCCTCCCTGATATTTTTCGATAATCGTAAGCAGCAGCTTGCGATCGACTTCATCGAAGCCGTATCGATCCACTTCGAGCATTTCTAGCGCGGCCTGCGCGGTGGGCAAATCGATCTTCCCGGCGCTGCGTACCTGCGCATAATCCCTCACGCGCCTCAACAAACGGTTCGCGATACGCGGGGTTCCGCGCGACCGGCTGGCAATCTCGGTCGCACCCGCATCATCGATCTGGACTCCCAGGATTTCAGCCGAGCGTTCGACAATCACGCGCAAGTCTTCAGCAGTGTAAAACTCGAGGCGCAGCACGATGCCAAAGCGCGAGCGCAACGGCGCAGAAATCAATCCGGCCCGCGTAGTGGCTCCGACGAAGGTAAAGGGCTTCACCTCCAGCGTGTGCGTTCGCGCGGAGGGACCTTGCCCTATGATAATGTCCAGCTTGTAGTCTTCCAGGGCCGAATACAGCAGTTCTTCCAACACGGGCTGAAGGCGGTGGATCTCATCGATGAACAGGACTTGCTTGTCCTGCATGTTGGTGATGATCGCCGTCAGGTCGCCTTTAATCTGCAGTAGTGGTGCCGCGGTAGGCTGAAAGTGAACGCCCAGTTCATTGGCGATGATGTTGGCCAGCGTTGTCTTGCCTAATCCCGGCGGGCCATACAGCAGCACGTGATCCATGGCCTCGCCACGAGAGCGCGCCGCTTCAATCGCCACGGCCAGATTTTCCCTGACCTTGGACTGCCCTATGAACTCTGCCAGCCGCTGCGGCCGCAGCTTCAGTTCAAACGAGGAATCGTCTTCCACCGGCGCGGCCGACACAAGGCGCTCGGGGTTGTAATTCAGATTGGGATTGTTTTTGGCAGCGGCCACTCGCCGGATATTAACACGACTCACGCAGAGACAGCCGCCTCGGCTGTCAGCCGAGCGCAGCGAGGCTACCACAACACTCATTTGCAAGTAGAGAGAAACACTCGATAAAAAGCGCTTGACACGATGTAAAGCGTGCTTTACATTATGAATGTCAAGCATGCTTGACATGAAAGAGGATCGAATGGACGCCAACGAAAAGCGTTACCTGAAAGAAATTGGCGGCTCGATGGCCGCCTACATTGCGATGATGGCAGTCTCAGTCTGGCTGATGAAAGGCTACGGAGGCTCGCCCCTGCGCTATCTTTTTGCCCTGCTGCCGGTGATTCCTTCGGCCTTCGCGATCTGGGCCGCCATCCGCTTTTTTCGCGGACTCGACGAACTGCAGCGCCGCATCCAGTTCGAAGCCATGGCCTTCAGCTTTCTGGGCACGTGCCTGATCTCGCTCAACTGGGGAATCCTACAGCGCGCCGGCCTGCCTCATCCTGACGTCGTATGGGTCACGCTTCTGTTGTTCGCCCTCTACTGTATCGGAATCGGCATCGCCTGCCGGAGGTACCAGTGAAGAACAGCGTGCGCGACTTGCGGGCCCAACTCGATTGGACTCAGGCCGACCTCGCCGCCAAACTCGGCGTCTCTCGCCAGACCGTCAACGCCATCGAGACCGAGAAGTATGATCCCAGCCTGCCCCTGGCTTTCAAGATTGCCAGAGTTTTCCGCCGGTCCGTGGAAGACATCTTTAAAGCATAGACATCGCACGCGGCGAGCAAGAAAAACGGCGGCTTTTCCGGACCGCCGCTCCTGGACCAACGAATTAACCGAGTCCTCTATCGCTCGTCGTCCCGATGAGGCTGGGTACGGCGAGGACGATCGGAATGCGCATTCGGAACGGGCTTGTCGTTCGCCGAACTGTACTGCGGCTCGTCCGCCGCCGCCTCGAGTCCAGTCGCGTTCGTAAACATCGCTTCGTTCAAGGTTGAGCCCACCGGAGCCTGGGCCCCCGGAAACACGGCATGAACTTTGCCCAAAGGGACGGCCGCGGTCATATAGTCCCCTGCCATCAAGCCCGAGGTTGTCGAAGGCAGCCAATTGGGATTGATTCCGCTGGTCAGCGACTTGACCTTGGTCCAGGTAGCGCCGCCGTTCGTCGAAGCGACGTAGCCCACGCCCAGATTGCAAGTCGTCACGCAGTTGGCGTTGGGGAAATAGTTGAAAGTCAGCCCCAGGCGGGCCGTGCTGCCAGACGTGGTCCGCTCGATCACGAACCCGGGGGTGAAGTGATCTGCCTTGCTGGTTACCGCGTCAATTGGAATGCGGGCGGGGGCCGTCCAGGTTGTACCGTTGGCTGAAGTGCTCATCACAATGTCGTTGGACGAGCAGTTTGTGCGAAAGCGGCAATCCGCCCACACAACGTAGACCGTGCCGGCGGCGTCCATCTGTGCCGCGATCAATGGGAGAGCCCGCATTCCGCCAGCGACCCCGTGTTCCATGATAGAAGACACGGTCACCGGTGAGGTCCAACTGGTCCCGCCATTCGTGGACTTGAACGCCAGAACGCTGGAAAGGAAAGGATCGTCAATCGTCACGATCACAGTGCCGTTGGGTTGGACCATGGGAAGGCCGCCGTTTCCCGCGCCGCTGCCCGTCGTGGTCTTCTTGGCGCTCCATGTCTTCCCGCCATCGGTCGACGTGCTCATCTCGATGAGATCGCCCAGGCTGAAGTCGTCCCACTCCACATAGCAATTGCCATAGAAGGGGCTGGCGGAGTGGTTGTCGCATCCGATCCAGGGCTTGTCATAATAACCATTCGGCTCGACGATCGAAACGGTCGCCGGATTATTCCAGGTGATCCCGTCCGTCGAACTGCTTACCAGCACGGCGGCGCCGTGTGGCCCTCCTGATTCTGACAAAGCCAACACCTCGGCTAACCAAAGCTTGTACTTGGCGTTGTAGGTCACTGACGTATCGCTGGCACGATCATAGGTGCCCGTGCCCTCGATCTTTGTAATTCCCGGCAGGTTTCCGTGGGTCCATGTGGTCCCGCCATTTGTAGAGGTCGAGAATCCAATGTCGGATGAACCGCCGTCTGTGAACCGGCCCATCTGGAACACGGAAACGATCGTGCCGCCCGCCGCATAGGAGGCCGGTTCCACTTCGGTGGCATGCTGGCTCGTGCTGTTTGTGAATGGATCTGTGCTGATCTCGGTTAGCGGAACCTGGGCGACGAGAGTACCGGCGCTGAACAAGACCGCGAGGAACGCCAATACTGAACATTTCGATACCGACCGATTTTCGAGCGTCATAATGCTGGGCAAGGGAAGCCTCCATGTCTTGGGTTAAGTGTGCAAAGCATCCGGAGTGAAAGTTCCCAACGGTGCGAAAGGCGATCAACCGCTGGTCCGGCTGGTTCTGGGATACAGGGGTCAGGAACCCAGAACCGACATTGGGCGAGAACTATAGTGCCCTAGTACCCCCGGGTCAATGCGAAAGAATTTGCATACTCGATCCTCTAGCCTTTCGCTGCGAGGACCATCATTATTTCGGATACCAGTCCAGCAACCGCACCTCAACGCCGGTGCCTTCCAATCCTTTTTGAAAGACAGCGAGATCGGATCCGCGATAGTGATAAGGGATAACAATCTTGGGGTGGAAGGCTTTCACGGCATCAGCAGCTTCGTCGGGCGGCATGGTGTAAGGCAGATTCATGCACACGAACGCCACATCGATGTTCTTGAGCGCTCGCATCTCCGGCACGCCTTCGGTATCGCCCGAAAAATAGAAACGCTTCCCGCCATACGTAAGTACATAGCCATTGCCGCGTCCCTTGTCGTGAAACAATTTGCCAGGCTCGGGTCCACGCTTCAAGTTGTAGGCGGGAATGGCTTCGATCGTCCAGGCGTTCCAGGTTTTCGTTTCGCCGTTGGCGATAGGCTTGGCGGTGGTAACGGTTTGAACGACAGCGGGCGTCCCCAGGATTTCCGTCTCGGCCTTACTGACGGCTTTGATCGAATCAGGATCCATATGGTCGCCGTGAATGTCGGTGATCAGTATGAGGTCGGCTTTTGGAAGTCCGGTGAGCTTCGCGGGCTTGGCGGGATCGAGGTAGATCGTCTTACCTCCGGCTTCAATCAGTGTGCTGGCGTGATACAGCGGCGTGATTTTGACTGGCCCGGCGGAGGTCGGAAAGGCCTGCGTATCGGCTGCGCGCACAACGGGCACCAAGGCGATAAGAGAGTAAAGAAGAATCGGCAGCAGTTTCATAGGTAACCTCCCGTCCTACTCGCCGGATGTTACCACGAACCATGTGGAGACAGCCGCCTCGGCTGTCCTTCGCGCGCAGCGCCGCTTTCCGTTTATTAGAATCAGCTCAGCCTCGCGTAGTGGAGGCCAGAATGCAGCCGATATGTCACAACAGTGCGCGACCGCACCATGCCACAATCTGCGAAAATGGCGACGATCACTTTGAGTCAGTTGCGAGATACCAAGCGCCTCTGGCCTGGCTTCGCGCGGGAAAGACCGTTGAACTGCGTGAGCGGAACCGCGTGATCGCGCACATCGTTCCAGTGAAGGAAGACGATGGCCCCAAGGCCCAAGATTCGAGTGGCGGAAACCCGGGCCGCAAGCTGATGCGAGACCTCGGGAAAATTCTCCGGCGCGTGGATCGCCTTCCTGTGCTCGACGATCGTTCGCCTGATGAGATTATCGGCTATGACAAGGACGGTCTGCCGCACTAGCAGCAAAGCTGTTGGATTCTCATTAGATTTCAGGAGTGGCAGGCACAGGCAAGTCTTCTTCTGCGGAAGCAGCAGCGAAGGAGATCGCCGCCCGAATATCTTCGGCTGTCAGGCTGGGAAAATCTACCAAAATTTCCTCGACGCTATCTCCCTCAGCCAAGCTGGCAAGGACCGTGCGAAGCGTAACTCGCGTGCCCCGAAAGACGGGTTCGCCGCCGCAGATTTGCGGATCGCGAACGATGCGTTCGTGGAGGAACTCTGGCATTCAATATGGGATTATAACGTCAATCGAGACTACAACGAGCAGTGATTCTCGCGTCGACGAGCGCCAGGCGAAACTGGCTAAATACGCAGGATTGAAAGCCTGAAAGACGTTTGTGTTAGGCGTGCGTGCCACAGCCAGCGCTGAGACCTAGTGCCAACACCAGACAACGAAACAAGCGAAGATAAGCGTTACCGGCGTGGTGAAGAATAGGGCGAACTCGATGCCGCCTTCGTCCACGACTGCGTCTTCAAAATCTTGCCCTTGCTTTCCTCGCGGAAATTTCAATTCCTTTTCTTTCTCCCATCCCGGCTTTCCTTCGTCGAAGAGATAATGGGACTCCTCAGAAAAGTAGCAACTTATCAAGGTCTTAATCCGGGTGCGAAAGGTATCGAGATTTCTGTGACACTTATAGGTCACGAAAAGGTGGCACACCACAATCAAAAGCATGATCAGCGTCACTATCCCTTTATGATGGTTGCTGGCGTTATGGTCGAATATTGCGATCGCCATAATGGCAAGAACGCCGAAGTTAGCGGCGTTCCATTGGCGTGTCTTCAAGTCTGAGACATTCTTGGATGAGTCGTTGAATAGCAGCTCAACCGCCTTTTCCGGGACGAGTTTCTTAACCTTGGCGCATTGATCTTTGTCCATGTGAGACTCCTGCTCGCGCTTGTTTAGAGTCGATCTCACTCTTCCTCTTCCTTCACCTCGCCTCGCGCCGCCTTGGCCTTCTCAACAATTTTCTCTTGCAGCGCCGCCGGGACCGTGTCGTAGTGGTGCATCTCCATGTTGAAGCTGCCGCGGCCTTGCGTCATTGAAGTGAGATCCACTCCGTAGGTCAGCATCTCAGCCATAGGTACTTCGGCTTTCACCACGGTGTTGCCGCCCTTGTTGTCCATGCCCTGGATGCGCCCGCGGCGGCTGTTCAAATCGCCCATGATCGAACCCGCAAAGTCGTCCGGCACAGTGATCTCGACCGACATGATTGGTTCCAGCAGAGTGGGCTTCGCCTGCTCAATTGCCTTTCTGAAAGCGATGCGCCCCGCCATCTGGAACGACATATCGTTCGAATCCACATCGTGATATGACCCGTCATAAAGAATCACGCGGAAATCCACCACGGGATATCCCGCCAGATACCCGCGCCCCGCCGCATCCTTAATTCCCTTTTCAATGGCGGGAATATAGTTCTTTGGTATTGCGCCACCAAAAATATCGTTTACAAACTCAAATTGTCCGCCGCGCGGCATGGGTTCCATCTTGATCTTGCAATCTCCGTACTGCCCGTGCCCGCCAGTTTGTTTCTTGTGCCGTCCCTGCACATCGGCTTTGCCGCGAATCGTTTCGCGGTAAGGTACTTTCGGTGCTTTCAAAACTACTTCCGTGTGATAACGCTTTTTCAGTTTCGCCACCACCACTTCAATATGTTGCTGTCCCGTACCCGCAATCAGAAATTCCTGCGTCTGCGCGTCGCGAAAAAAACGCAGCATGGCATCTTCTTCCATCAGTCGGTGGATCCCCGGGCCCAGCTTGTCTTCATCCGCGCGGCTCTTCGGCTCGATGGCAAACGTGATCGCCGGCTCCGGCAGCTTCACTCGGGGATACAGAATCGGCGCCGCCTTGTCTCCCAGCGTGTCGCCGGTGAGCGTGTCTTTCAGTTTCGCCACAGCGCCAATGTCTCCCGCATGCAACTCCGTCACCGGCACTGCGGTCTTGCCCTGCATGATGGAAATATGCGACAGCTTTTCGGTCGAGCCGCGCGAGAAGTTCTGGACTGTCGCCTCGTTCTTCAGCACGCCAGAAAAAACTTTGAAGTAGGAAATCCTTCCGGCAAATGCGTCCGAAACCGTCTTGAAGACATAGAGCGACATCGGTTCGGCGTCCGTTTCATGGCGCTTCGGCGCGTCTCCGTTTCCCGAGGCTGCCGGCTCGCCCTGCACCCATTCATGCTCGGAAGGCGCTGGAGTGTAGTCCACAATAAAATCCATTACCCGATCCGCGCCTACATTTCCCAGCCCGGAACTGAAGATGACGGGAAAGAGTCTGTCCTCACGAATCGCGTTGTGCAGCGCTGGAATCAAATCCTCTTCTGGAATCGTCCCCTTCTCGAAGAACTCCTCCATCAGCTTGTCGTCGCCCTCGGCAACAAGTTCGACCAACTGCTCGTGTGATTCCTGAACCTGCGCCCTCATGTTGGCCGGGATCTCCGTCTCTTTTCCCTTTCCGTTACCGCCCAACTCATAGGTGTAAGCCTTCATTCGCACCAGGTCGACCACACCCGTCAAGTTCTTCTCGCTGCCGATGGGCAACTCAATCGGAATCACGTTGCGTCCAAATGCGTTGATCAGCGATTCCAGGACGCGCTCCGCATTCGCCCGGTCGCGGTCCATGCGGTTCACTACGATCAGACGCGGCGTCTTGTACTCCTCGCAGTCGTTCCACACCTTTTGGGTTACTACCTCAACGCCTGCCACACCATCCACCACGACGATGGCGGCGTCCACCACGGGCAGAACCATTTTGGCCTCGTGGACGAACATGTTGAACCCAGGCGTATCGATCACGTTGATCTTAGTTTTGCCCCACTCCACACACGCCGCCGCCGCTGAAATCGACATCTTGCGTGCAATCTCTTCATCGTCGTAATCGGTGGTAGCCGAGCCGTCATCGACGCGCCCCAGCCGCGGTGTTGCCCCCGCGGTGTACAACATGGCCGAAACCAGCGTGGTCTTGCCGGCATGCCCGTGCCCCACCATCGCAACATTACGAATATTTTCCCCGGTATAAACTTTCACGAATAGGCTCCTTCGCAGGCGTGGAAAGAGGGAAGGCCCTGAAAATCAGAATGAAGAACAGTGAAGTATACAGGCCAGCCCAACATACCTGCCAAAACCTAGGATGCTACCACGCGGGAAGCAGCAGCCTCAACCCGCCCGACTCAACTTCAGGGTTCGTGCAAAGTAAGGGGCCGCCGGTGTATCATCCCTGCGCATGCTAGGCAACCGCACCAACGAGCAGTGGATCTCCCAATACTCCAGCAGCCACCAGCATCCCGTGAACCGTGCCTGCCACACTCTGGGCATTCCGACCATCCTGCTCTCGCTCGCGCTATTTCTTGCCAGCATCTTCTACCATCGCCTTTGGCCCTACGCGCTCGGTCTTTTCCTCGCTGGATGGGTTCTCCAATTCATCGGACACGCCTTCGAAGGCAAACCGCCGGAGTTCTTCCACGACTGGCGTTTTCTGCTCGTAGGCACTCGCTGGTGGTGGGCCAAGATCCACGGCAAAGCATAACGGCTACCCATGTTCCCTCAGCTAGCCCGCTTCACCGACCTCGGCCTGTTCCTGATGCGCCTCATGGTCGGCTTGGTCTTCGTCACCAGCGGCTACAGCCACCTCAAAGATCCCGCAGCCCGCGCCAAGGGCATTGGAATGTCCAAGTCCTTCACCATCTTCCTCGGCATCTCCGAAGTCGCTGGAGGCCTGGGCGTGGCTCTCGGAGTCCTCACGCAGCTTGCGGCTTTTGGTTTGATCGTCATCATGTTCGGCGCCATCCAGAAAAAGATTTTCGCCTGGCATACCGGCTTCTGGGGCGAGAAAGGCTCCGGCTGGCATTACGATTTAATATTCGTCCTGATAAACCTGGTCATCGCCTTCACCAACGGCGGCGCCTATGTGCTGTACTAGTCTCCAATCCGTTCCGCCTTGCCGTCCGTACTTGTAACTATTTAGCAATTTGCCGCTATTTTTGTGGCCTCATCGTTGCTTTCAGCATCAGTAGCTTGGTAAGCTTCAGAGCTTAAGCATGCGTCGACGCATCGCCAAATTCCTGTTGCTGTTTGCGGTAGCGGGGAACCTCGCTCCACTTGCAATGGCGATCTCTGCCCCGCCGCCGCATGCCTGCTGCCTAAGAAAGTCGGTCCACCAATGCCACGAATCGCAGGCTGCGGCCTCTGAACAACTTGTCTTGCGCAGCGGGAACTGCTGTAACCACAACTGCTGCCGCGGCGTGACCACGGACCGCTGGGCTCAGGCGCAGTCTCTGGTCAGAACTCATAACGCCCACAACATTGCCGATCGCCTGCGGCCACGAGATCCCTCTTTTCCTAACACTGACGTCCTCTGCGTCCAGCTCGGTCGCGCCCCTCCGCATTCCTCCATCGCCTAAGACGAACTTAAATCAGCACTAATCGTGTGGGACGGGCACTCGCCCGTCTGGTTCGACGCCGCCCTTCAACATCGAATGGAGAATTTATGCGCTTCGCTCGGATCGCTCTGTCGACGCCGTTCTTCCTTCTGGCCCTTGCCGCCTTCGCTTCCGTCTTCGGATCGATTCGCGGCATTGTCCATGATCCTCAACATCGGCCCGTGGAAAATGCCATGGTCATGCTGCGGTCGAAGACTTCGGACTGGGCCACGACCGGCAATACCGACGCCGCGGGCGAGTTCATCTTCGACGGAGTTACACTCGGCGAATATACCGTAACGGTCGCCGCTCCCAGCTTCAATCAAGCTTCACAGAACCTCATGGTAAGTTCCGGATCGCATCCCGTTCTGCATTTCTCCTTAACCGTCGCTGCTAACAAAGAAACCATCCAGGTCTCCGGATCGCCCGAAGCTGTCCCTGTCGATTCCGCCACGCCCACTACTCTCGTTAGCCGCCTCGACGTCGAACACACTCCAGGCGCCGACCGCACAAACAGCCTGGCCATGATCACCGACTATGTTCCCGGCGCTTATTTCACTCACGACCAGCTCCACATCCGCGGCGGCCACCAGACCAGTTGGCTCATCGACGGCGTTCCCGTCCCCAACACCAACATCGCCTCGAACCTCGGCCCGCAATTCGATCCCAAGGACATTGACTACCTCGAAGTTAATCGTGGAAGCTACGGCGCCGAATTTGGCGACCGTACCTACGGCGTGTTCAACGTAGTGCCCCGCACGGGTTTCGAGCGCAATCGCCAGGCCGAACTCGTCATGAGCGCCGGAAACTTCTATCAGACCAATGACGCCCTCAGTTTTGGCAGCCACAACGAACGCTTCGCCTACTACGCCAGCGTCAATGCCAACCGCAGCAATCTCGGCTTGCAAACGCCTGTTCCGCAGGTGGTTCACGACGCCGCCAACGGTTACGGAGGCTTCAATTCGCTGATCTTCAACGTCGATCCTTCCAATCAACTGCGCCTCGTGACCTCGCTCCGCAAGGACTATTACCAAATTCCCTACGACCCGTTTGCAAACGACATCGAAAATGCCAACATTCCTGAGAATGGCTTTCAAGCCCAATTCCCCAGCATCGGCTTGCGCGATGCCCAGCATGAAGATGATGCCTTCGTGAACTTTTCCTGGGTACACACCTTCAACTCGAAAACGCTGCTGACCGTCTCGCCCTTCTACCATTACAACGCGGCCAACTACGACAGCCTGCCCAGCGATTTTCCGAGCGCTACCACCGATCATCGCGCCTCGACCTATGCTGGCGGGCAGGTAAGCTTCAGCGCCAACTTGGCGAAAAATAACTTGCAGCTCGGGGAGTACAGCTTCTACCAGAAGGACAACGAACTGTTCGGCTTCAACGACGGCACGAGTTCATCGTTCACCGATCGCGAGCACCCTTCGGGCAGCCTCGCGGCTTTCTTCCTGGATGACAAATTCAAACCAGTTCCCTGGCTGACTCTGTCCGCCGGCATTCGCCCAACCCATTTTTCTGGAGGAGTGAGCGAGAGCGCCATCAGCCCACGCTTCGGCGTTGCGGTCAACGTACCCCGTCTCAACTGGACCTTCCGCGCGTTCTACGGCCACTTCTATCAAGCGCCTCCGTTGATAACGGTTTCCGGCCCGCTGCTTGAGTTTTGCAGCGCCAACAATTGCGGCTTCGTTGCGCTTCACGGAGAACGCGATGAAGAACATCAATTCGGAGTCACTATCCCCTTCCGAGGCTGGATTCTCGACGTCGACAATTTCAGAACCAATGCCACCAACTTCTTCGATCACAGCTGCATCGGAAATGGGGCCTGCCTCCCCATCACAATTTCGCAGGCCGTGATCCGAGGCTGGGAGCTTACCCTCCGCTCGCCCCGCATCGCTCACCGTGGGCAGATCCACCTAGCCTATTCCAATCAGATCGCGGAGGGCGCCTTGCCCATTACCGGCGGCCTGACAAACTTTTCGCCGCCCACTCCGCTCTTCCCCCTTGACCACGACCAGCGCAACACCCTGAATCTCGGAGGGGACATCACGCTTCCGTGGCGGGCCCACGCTTCAACCAACATTTACTACGGCTCCGGATTCAGTAACGCCTTCCCCGGCGCGCCGTATCCAGGAGACCATTTGCCACAGCACACGACTTTCGATCTCTCGCTAGGCAAAGATTTCGGTGAGCGCTTCTCGGCTTCGCTGAACGCCATCAACGTTGCGAACCGCCGCATCGAACTCGACAATAGCCAAACCTTCGGCGGATTCCACTGGAACAACCCGCGAGAGATTTACGTCGAATTTCGCTACCGCTTCCACTACTGAGGAGACAAATGTCTGAGAGAAACAATCTAAGATTGGTATCAAGATTAGGATTCGTATCAAGATTTAGATTCGTATCAGGGTATGCCTTCAGGCATACCACATGCGTCCAATCATTCAATCGTGCCCTTAGGCGCTGCGCTTCGAGAATAGAATATGCCCAATAAACTCAACTCATCGTCGTCCCGTCTTCCACTCTTATTGCTGTCTACCCTGCTCGCATTCTCCTCCGCCTGCAACCACGGAATTTCAGAACGCGGCACCTCAAACTCTTCCTCTGGAACCAGGCGCTATGCCCTCAAAGGAAAAGTCATCTCCATAGACAAGAACGCCGGGACGGTGAACGTCGACAACGAACCCATCGCCGGATTCATGGATGAGATGCTCATGTCCTACACCTTCAAACCTCCAGCGGAAATCAACCAGCTGCAGCCCGGCGACTCCATCACCGCCGACGTTGTCGTCGACTCCGACAAATACTGGCTGGAGAATGTTAAAGTCACGGGTCACTCGCAATCCGCGAACAAGCCGAATGCGAGCATGCAAATGTCACCACTGCCGGGAAAAATGGAAGAACCAAGTATCGAATGAGCTCATATGGGGACAGCCGCCACTGTCCCGCGAGCGATGCGTCGCTGCACTTGCAGAACTAAACCTGTCACGCGTCACACATTTTGCACTCTAGGCGCCTTCGGCCAGTCAAAGAATCGCCGCGCTCCCCAGCGCACAATTTTCCATGTTAGGACGATGCCGATAACAAACGTCGCCAGCCACAGCAACAATGCTGGAACATAGAAAATAATTGCCATCATGGTCGTCGCGTAGTCTCCCAACCCGTCCAGCCCGTCGCGCAGCGCCAGCTTGATCTGATAGAGCGGACGCCACTGCAATCCCAGCACCTGCGCCTCTGCCTCGGACTGCAGCGAGACCGCAATGGCCACCGATTCCACCTGTTTCGACAGGGTATTGAATTCCGCCTGCTGCTGCTCGATCTGTCCCCGCACCTCGCTCAGCTTGTCAGTCACCGCAAGCGTGTCCTTCACCGTGCGCGCTTGCTTCAGAATCGTCAGGTACTGCGTCTCTGCGGATCGCAGGTTGCGCAACTCCGCTTGGTCGTCCACGTATTGCCGCGTCACGTCCTGAGCTTCGACTTTTTCGCTCTCAATTCGCGCGCCCAACTTCCGAATCGCCGCGCGCGCTTCCTCGAACCGAGCCGCCGGTACGCGTATCGTCAGCGAACCTTTGGTCGCATCCCGCCCACCAACCACTTCCGAGCTCACCAGGTATCCGCCCATGCCTTCGGCAAGCGCTCGGATCTTTTCGCTGACCTCAGCCGGTTTCCCTACGATAAGCGCCATCGAACTGGTGCGGACCATCTTTCGCTCGTCGGGAGCGGTCGCAGTCCCCTTAGAGGTCGCGCTCGCCGTCGAGAGGCTGGCTGACTCCCAGGCTGATCTGGTCTTTGACGCCGCCGCCAAGTACTCGTTCCTCGTCAAGCCAGTTTCAAAAGTGCGCTGCTGAGCCGGGCTTCTTGACTCGTCCGCCGGTCGTAACCGATATAGTTTGGGCATCCCTACCGCAGCCAGCATCAGAGCGGCCACAAAACCGGACCCCATCCACATCAATGCTTTCTTGTTGACGCCGATCGACTCCGTGAGCGTGGACATAACTTTCCTCCACTAGAAGAACGTAGTCTCGGATCAGCCTTGCGCCTCATTTTCGCCGCCTAGGGCACTGTCCCAATTTTGCTTCTTTCACCACAGAGTCACAGAGACACAGAGAAACACAGCTGCTTGGCAAATTCTTCCACTCTGGTTTTTTTATAGGTTCACGTTTTTCTCTGTGTCTCTGTGACTCTGTGGTGAAAATTAGGACACTACCCCAGCCAAACCTCGCATTGACTCTCCCCTCGATTCCCCCTAAGATGTCTCGACCCATGTTTCATCGCGTAGAGCCCAGGAACGCGCGTCATCCATGATCGGCCAAACTGTCTCTCACTACCGCATCCTTGAACTCCTCGGTGGTGGCGGCATGGGTGTCGTCTACAAGGCTGAAGACACTCAACTCGGCCGCTTTGTCGCGCTAAAGTTTCTTCCCGACGATTCTTCGCAAGACCCCCAGGCCCTCGAGCGCTTCCGCCGCGAAGCCCGCGCTGCGTCTTCGCTGAATCATCCCAACATCTGCACCATCCACGAAATCGGCCAGCACGAAGGCCACGTCTTCATCGTGATGGAATGCCTGAGCGGCGAAACCCTCAAGCATCTGATCGACGGCAAGCCCATGGAGTTCGAGCGCCTGCTCACCCTCGCCATCGAAGTCGCCGACGCCCTCGACGCCGCACACAGCAAAGGCATCGTCCATCGCGACATCAAGCCCGCCAACATTTTCGTCACCGACCGCGGTCACGCCAAGATTCTCGATTTCGGACTGGCAAAGATAACCCGCGCCGCCCGCCCCACCAGCGGCGATTCCCAAACTCTGGCCGACGCGAGAGGGCTGGACCTCACCAGTCCCGGCAGCGCCGTCGGCACTGTCGCCTATATGTCGCCAGAACAGTTGCGCGGCAAAGAACTCGACGGCCGCACCGACCTGTTCTCCTTCGGCGTCGTCCTTTACGAAATGGCCACCGGAACCCTGCCCTTTCGCGGAGAAACTTCAGCAGTTGTTACAGAGGCCATTCTCAACCGGCATCCCACTGCCGCTCACCAGCTAGTCGCGGATATTCCTCCAAAGCTGGAAGAAATCATCAACAAGGCTCTCGAAAAAGATCGCGACATGCGCTGCCAGACGGCTGCCGAATTCCGCGCCGATCTCAAGCGCCTGAAACGTTCCATCGATTCCTCACGCACCTCGGTTGTGGCCGAGCCCGCGCAGTCTTCATCGTCCACGGCGGTGGCTGCGGCCTCGACCGCACCCATAAGCCGGAGGATGCCCGCCGGCGCGCTAGCCTTCGCAATCGGCCTGCTCGTTGCTGCCGCTGCCGGCCTCTTTGCCGGCAAAATGTTTTTCACTACCGCGCCTCCCGAACCTCCCATCTACCGGCAACTCACGTTCCGGCGCGGCAGCATCCGCTCCGCGCGCTTCGCGCCTGACGGCCAAACAATTCTCTACAGCGCCGCGTGGCAAGGAAATCCCGTCGACGTGTTCACCGCCCGCCCCGAAGCTCCGGAGTCCCGCTCCATGGGCCTGAGCCGCACTCAGCTCATGTCGATCTCTCCCAGCTCCGAGATGGCCGTCTTGCTTAACAGCAAAGCGATCGGCGCATGGGTAAGTATGGGCACACTGGCGCGCGCCCCTCTTTCCGGAGGCGCTCCGCGCGAAATGCTCGAGCAGGTTCAATGGGCCGACTGGTCCCCCGACGGCAGCAATCTTGCGGTAGTTCGCGACATGGGCGGCCGCAATCGCCTCGAACTCCCCATCGGAAAGCCGCTCTATCAAACCGGCGGATGGATCGGACATCCTCGCGTCTCGCCGAAAGGCGATCTAATCGCGTTCGCCGATCACCCGCTCCAGGGTGACGACAGCGGTTCACTCGCAGTAGTCGATCTCGCGGGCAACAAGCGCATGCTGTCGACCCAATGGTTCACCATTCAAGGCCTCGCCTGGTCGCCCAACGGAAAAGAGATCTGGTTCACCGCCAGCAAGTCCGGCACGGATCGCACTCTTTACGCCACTTCGCTCGACGGCAAGCAGCGCATCGTAGCCCGCCTGCCCGGCGCTCTGATGCTGCTAGACATCGCTAAAGACGGACGCGTGCTCCTAGTGCGCGCCACCTGGCGTCGCGAATTGCTCGGAGTCTTCGACAGCGATCCCAAGCAGCATGAACTCTCCTGGCTCGACTACACCTATCCCTCCGACCTCTCCGCCGACGGCAAGACTCTTCTCTTCGACGAAGAAGGCGGCGGCGGCGCTCTCGACTACTCCAAATCTGGCGGCCTGACCTACGCCGTCTACATTCGCAAAACGGACGGCTCGCCCGCAGTCCTGCTAGGTGAAGGCGGCGCAGTGTCTCTCTCGCCAGACGGAAAATGGGTGATCGCGCAAACTCAGGAATCGCCCTCGCAGTTCCGGCTCCTGCCCACCGCCGCCGGAGAACCCCGCGACCTCACCAAAGACAACGTCAATCACAGTTGGGCCCACTGGTTTCCCGACGGTAAGCGCATTCTGTTCTCCGCAGACGAACCGAACAAAGGCGTCCGCTTCTACGTCTACGATCTCGCGTCCGGCAAAAGCGAAGCGATTTCCCAGGAAGGCGTGAACGGCACCGCCTTCACCCTCTCCCCCGACGCTCAGCAGATCGCCGCCATCGGCCCCGATCAAAAGGGATATCTATATCCCGTAGCCGGCGGCGATCCAAAACTGCTATCTGGCATCAATCAAGGCGAGCAGCCCATTACCTGGAGCGCCGACGGACAATCCATCTACATCTACCAACCCGGCGAACTCCCCGCCCGCGTCTACCGCCTAAACGTAAAAACCGGCCAGCGCACTCTCTGGAAAGAACTAATGCCCTCCGACCCCGCCGGAGTAGAAAACATCGGCCCCATCTACATGACCCCCGACGCCAAAAGCTGCGTCTTCGGCTACCACAGAATGCTGGCAGATTTGTATCTAGTGGAAGGCCTGAAGTAAAGCGGGGCAAGGCAAGGCCCATGTGGGGACGGGCGCATTCGCCCGTCCAGCGAGCGAAGCGAGGCGCGACGATCGGGAAGGGCACGACTTCAGTCGTGCCGTAGAGTCCAGCAACTCGACCTCGGCTTTAGCCGCTGAGGTACGCTTCTACCGCCCGCACTTCCCCAACCCCCGACGCGTCTTTCGAAGCAGCCACCAGGCATCCCTGTAGCATTCGTAACGGAAACTGTTTCTCCGAATCGGCAGGACAACCGGAAACAGCATCGTCCCTTTTATACGCCGGACGCCCAACAGCACCGCCGCCGGAATCAGGTGCCACACATCCACCGGAATCACATAGGCGGCAAACAAGTCGATCTGTTTCACGCTGTAATCCAGTTTCGTCTTATAGTGGGGAACGAATCCGTTGGGAGCAGCGCACGGCCGCCATCGCCGCCTGAAGACGGGGCCTTAGAATTACTTGGCTCGCGGGAAGTTTTGCCGCAGTTTCTTCCAGCGTTCGTCTTCCGCCAGCCCGCGAAAGGTTGGCCCGCAAGGGATGTCCCGCAGACGTGGCTGTTCGATGCGTACGCTGGTCATGATTACGAGTTGCCCAACTCGAAGACCGGGCCTCAGCATGATAGGTACCTCACCAAGATTTTCCAGTTCCAACGTAAGGCATCCGTGCCACCCCGGCTGTACGTAAGTTGCGGTAGCAATCAGAAGGCCCGCTCTTCCATAGCTTGAACGGCTTAGCACGAAGCCGCAGACGTCGGTCGGGAATTTTATGAACTCCAGGGTGCTCCCCAGTACAAAGCTACCGGGATGAAGGGTCAGGCTGTCGTGGTAGGGCACGACGCGTGAATGCTGGAATTTCCTGATATCTCTGGCAGTAAGTTCTATGGGATCTAACGTTGACAATTCGGAACTTCGATTCAGGATAAACTGTGTTCCCAGAGAAATGTCGATAGAGCCCTCGCCGACCTGCTTACCCTCGTCAAGAAGCGGTGACACCACGATGTCTTCGCGAAGGCGCTTGAGGAGTACGTCTCTTGATAGGACGGCACCCTGCTGCCTTGGGTCGGATCTCAGACTGTCTTCTGCCATTCCCGTAGGAGCTCCCCCGCCTCGATAGCCTTAAAGAGCAAGTGATTAAGAGTGACAACCTGCTGAGACTTCGACACATCCTCTTCAAACAATTTCGAAAACTCGTCAGCGCCAACCTTGTACACCTCCCAGCCTGCGTTGAGCACGGCTACCACGGGACTAGGTGTCCTAACAGCTTTCGGCTCCGCGGAGCAGGTCTCAATCGGGGCGATGCCCTGTTGTATGAGCCTGACGACCGGTGGGACCTCATCTCGATACCTTTCGGCCGTGTAAGAAATAGATGAACAGAACTTTCGGAGGTTTGTGAGTAGCGAATCGAGTGTTGTCTCCAAGGTCTTATCGGCAACGAGCGCGTGCTGCTGATAAACAGTTGTCTTGGCCTCGTCGGAGACTCGGGTCTTGATCGCCTGCAGTTGTTTCGTTACCCCTGTATCGACTTTGAAGTAGTTCATGGATGAAAGCTCATCGATCAGAAGTTTCAGCCTGCGTGCCGGAGCCGGGTGCTCCGAGTCGTGCTGGTTCTCGAACGCCCCATGTGCAAGGAATTCGAGGAATGAGAAAAGGTAGGCGGGGCCGAGCACGCGCAGGGCGATGATGTCCGCGATAACTTCTTTTAACCAGCTTACGACCATCTGAACACAGTCCTTGTAGTATTCAGCTTCAATCCTATCTTTAAGCTGAGGCCCGACTTGGAAGCCCGCAGCCTCAAGCGCCGTTGATGCCTCCTCGATAAGTTTTTTGAATGCTTCTTCGTCCAGTTTTTGCGGAACAAGCGGCTTGTAGAGTTCCTTTATGAAGTCCACCAAATGAGCTAGTTCGTGGGACACGACGGCCAGGTTGAGAGCCGAATTCTTCTCCACCATGGGGTAGGAGACGAACGCCGTCCATGATGGAAGAGCGGCTGCGGCCGCGAGCCGTGCTGTCTTCTTCTTTTCGTCGGTGTAGTCGAGTTTGTTAATCTCCAACTTCGCGAACTGTGGAAGGCCCGCTATTCCGTATGTGTACTCAAACTGAGGCACTAGTGCTAACTCGACAGTGGCGTCGCCCCTGAAAGTGTCCACTGCTTTGGTGAGAGTCGGCAGCAACAGATATGAAGTCTGCTGCGCGCTGGAGTCAAGGTAAGGTAGGAATTCGCTGTGTATGTTCGCCAGGATGCTCAAGCAAATCTTTGATACCGTTTTTACGTGCTCCTCGCCTTCAGGGCCAGAGGGGAGCTCGTCGAGCCACTGCTGGTGAGACTCCTCGACTGCCTCTAGCAGCAGCCTGATGCCCTTAATGAATTGCTCGCAGGTGGGGTGGATCAGAACGGTTTCGAAATCTGTAACGAGCTGCTGCAAGCCGAAGAGCTTCTGCTTCACTGCGTCCGAGAGCGTCTTCGCGTCTAAAGAATCCACTCAGCCAAACCTACGCGAGCAGCGATATCTTTTCCACTTGGCGTTCCCCGGAGGACAGCGCAACCGACCTGACGTGCTTAAAAAATTGCTTAAGTTCTTCGACGGACTGTCTGTTTACCGGCTCATTCAGCCGCAACGCCGATGCGATTCCTTGCAGCTCGTTTACGAATTGAAGGAACTCAGCGCTACCGGACCCGCCGGTGGATATCTCGACAGCCCGCATCGCTTCGCCATAGGCCAAGGCCGACTCATACGAACTGTCCGCGTCGATCCGAAGGTCCTTGGCATTATTCCTGCCCTGAAGTATCTTCCCCAAGTACTGAAGCGCGTTTCCCATAGCGGCGTCAAGTGCGGGGGCGTGGCCTGCCTCCTCGTAGCGATCAAGCGCCACAAGGACGCGGGTCGCGAGCATAGCGTGCTGCAAGGGAGAGGGGATAACGTCGCGAGAGCGAATCATTCGGAACCTCCGATACCGACTACATCGGTTCCAAGCATGTAAACTTCAGCCCGAGCCGAGAGGAAGGATACTCCCGTTCACGGAAGATGTCATGCTCGACTCATATCATTCTGTACGCTTTGTACAAAATTAGCAATAAGTAAATTTCGTACTATCTGTGCAAATCCTACATCCTGTACAATAGCGTACCCGTGACACGAATTTCGATAAGCGACGCTCGCGTGCAGTTGTCTGAAATCGTTAACCAGGCGAAGTATCAAAACGTCGTCACGATTCTGACTAAGCAGGGCAAAGATATGGCGGCCATTGCCCCGATAAGCGCGCTTAAGGAGGATCCGGACGCGGGGGCAAAGAAGGCCGCCACATCCGCCATTCAACCCTCAAAGAAGAGTGCACCGGTGAGGCAGCAAGGTTAGAAACGCCGAGCAACCCATCCGGCGATGGGAAAGAGCGGGGACGATTAAGTCAACTAAATATCCAGATTCTTCACATCCAGCGCATTCTCTTCGATAAACTTCCGCCGCGCCTCGACGTCCTCGCCCATCAGCGTGGTGAAGATGGTCTCGCACTCGGCGATGTCTTCCAGCTTCACCGAGAGCAGAGTCCGCCGCTCCGGGTCCATGGTGGTCTCCCACAACTGCGGAGCCGTCATCTCGCCCAGACCTTTGTAGCGCTGCACGTCGTAGCCGCGGCTGCCTTCTTTCTTCACATAGTCGAACAACTCGCGCGCCGTAGCCTTCTCCACCGGCTCGATCACAGCGCGGCTCTTCGGTGCAGAAGGAGGTGCTGTTTTGGCGGTCTTCTTGGCAGACTTGCCATCCGATTCTGCCGCTTCGTTCTCGGCTGTTTCTTCTTCAACCTCGTCGCCATTACTGCTTGCCGCGCCAGACTTAGTTACAGCCTCAACGACGAACGGCGGTTCCATGTAAGGCTCAATCTGCTTGTACTTCGAAAGCAACTGCCGGCACTCCGCGCTGGACGCAAGTTCCCAGTTGATCACATGCTCCGAACCCTGCGAGTTCACGATCTTCACTTCCCACAAGTTGTGCTCTTCGTCGAAGACCGACTCCACGCTCTTGAACTTCCGGTCTTTCTGCAGCCGCTTCAGTTCTCTTTCCAGCTTCTCGATTTTCTTCGACGGAGTCTTCTTGTCGCCTTCAAAATCCGCGTGCTTGGAGAAATCCAGCTTGGGCAGCAGTTCGGTAACGCTCTCATCGCGCAGCCGCTTGTTCACCTTGTCGAAGAAGTTCAGATACTCCTTCAGCACGGTCATAAAACGCAGCAGGTTCGCGCCTTCCAACTTGGCCGCGCCTTCGCCGTAGCGCACGGTCACCCCATCCGCGCCGCGTTTCAGCGTCACTTTGTCGAAGGCGTCGTCGTCTTTTATATACTGCATGGACTTGCCTTTTTTGATGGAATACAACGGCGGCTGAGCGATGAATACATTGCCGCGCTTGATCAGTTCCTGCATGTGCCGAAAGAAGAATGTCAGCAGCAGCGTGCGGATGTGCGAACCGTCCACGTCGGCGTCGGTCATCAGAATGATTTTGGCGTAACGCACTTTCGTGGGATCGAAGTCATCCTTGGCAATGCCGGTGCCCAGCGCCGTAATCATGGCGCGAATTTCCTCGTGCGCCAGCATCTTGTCGTAGCGCGCTTTCTCGACGTTCAGAATTTTTCCCTTGAGCGGCAGAATCGCCTGGAAACGCCGGTCGCGTCCCTGCTTCGCGGTCCCACCTGCCGACTCGCCCTCAACCAAAAACAATTCACACCGGTTGGGATCGCGTTCCGAACAATCCGCCAATTTGCCCGGCAGACCGCCGGAATCGAGCGCGCCTTTGCGCCGCGTCAAATCGCGAGCCTTGCGCGCTGCCTCTCGCGCCCGCGCCGCGTCCACTGCCTTGTTGATAATCTTTCGAGCGACGGTCGAGTTCTGCTCAAAGAACGCGCCCAGCCTCTCATTGATGAAGGCTTGGACTACACCGGCGATATCGGAATTCAGCTTGCCTTTGGTCTGCCCTTCGAACTGAGGCTGCGACAGCTTCACGCTGATCACGGCCACCAGCCCTTCGCGCACATCGTCGCCGGTCAGGTTCTCTTTGACGTCTTTGAACAAGCCCATCTGCTGCCCGGCGTAATTAATGGTGCGAGTCAGCGCCATGCGGAAGCCCGAAAGATGTGTGCCTCCGTCCACCGTGTTGATGTTGTTCGCAAAGCTGAATACCGACTCCGAGTATCCGTCGTTGTATTGCAGCCCGATCTCCATGGCGACGCCACTGCGCTCCGCTTCCATGTAAATCGGCTTGTCGTGCAGCACTTGCTTCCCGCGATTCAAATGCTTGATGAACTCCGCGATGCCGCCGTTGTACTTGAATTCAGAATGCTTAGCCTCACCGCTCTTCGCGTCGGTCGCGCGCTCATCGGTCAACGTGATCAGCAATCCCTTATTCAAGAACGCAAGTTCGCGCAGCCGCTGCGCCAGCGTGTCGTAGTTATATTCAACCGTTCCAGTGAAAATACTTCGATCCGGCAGGAAATGGACCTTCGTCCCACGCCGCTTGGCCGCGCCCACCTTCTTCATCTTGCTGGTGGGCTCACCCTTCGAGTACGTCTGCTCCCAGGTCGCGCCATCGCGCCAGATCTCCAGCTCGAGTACTTCGCTCAAAGCATTCACGCAAGAAACGCCCACACCATGCAGTCCGCCTGAAACCTTGTAAGTCGAAGAATCGAACTTGCCGCCGGCATGCAAGGTAGTCATCACCACCTGCGCCGCGGAAACTTTCTCTCCATCAATATCCATATCGTCCACGGGAATCCCCCGCCCGTCGTCTACGATAGTGACCGAGTTATCGATGTGGATTGTTACTTCGATTTTGGTGGCGAAACCGGCTAGCGCTTCGTCGACAGAATTGTCGACGACTTCGTACACGAGGTGGTGCAGACCCAAGTCGCCGGTTGATCCGATATACATTGCGGGACGCTTGCGCACCGCTTCCATCCCACCGAGGACTTTGATCGAGTCGGCGTTGTAGTCGTTCTTGCCGCCATTGTTTCCAGCGATCGGCGTGACGGTCCCGTTTTTTGTTTTGGTTTCTACGATGGGAGTAGTGATCTCTTTGGTGGCCATTCAGCTCCGTGGAGCATGCCCTGATTTGTCACTCAAAACTTCAGTCGAGCCAGACATCAAACTCACTCGGAAAATCGCACTTTCGCGGGCCTGTTCTGTTCCGGCAGAACTGACCTCAAGTGATTGAAATTCCGTGTACTTAGGTTCGTTTTGCGACTATCAAATTATACCACGAAAAAGCTTGCCCGTGGGCCCGCCCACGAGCCCCGAATCCACCCGGTAAATGCCGTATTTACAGCGAATTCTGCTGCCGGTCTCGGGGCGTTTGCACATCGCGCAGAAGGCCGAAATCTATACTCAGGATGTTCGATTTCCGGCACCTCTCGTCACGCCTGCGCCATCTAAACAGCCGTCCCTGCTAAAATAAACGCACAGGAGTCACCGACCGATAATGGCTGTTCCCGTATCCCAGATGTGGACTGTGACGAGCTATGTTCTTCGACAGAAGCTCGCCGGCCGCAAGCAGTATCCGCTTGTGCTCATGCTCGAGCCTTTGTTTCGCTGCAATCTCGCCTGCGCCGGATGCGGCAAGATCCAGTACCCCGCCCACATCCTGAAGAAAGATCTCACTCCTGAAGAATGCTTCCGCGCGGTTCAGGAATGCGGCGCGCCCATGGTTTCGATCCCCGGCGGCGAGCCGCTTATGCACCCGCAGATCGGCGAGATCATCGAGGGTCTGGTGGCGCGCAAGAAATATATTTATCTCTGTACTAATGCGCTGCTGCTCAAAGAGAAAATTCATCTCTTCAAGCCCAGCAGATATCTGACGTTCAGTGTTCACCTCGATGGCCAGCGCGAAGAGCACGATCTCGCCGTCTGCCGTGAAGGCGGATACGAGATCGCCGTCGATGCGATCAAAGAGGCGCTGAGCCGCGGCTTCCGCGTCACCACCAACACCACGCTGTTCGACGGCGCCGATCCCAAGTCGGTGCGTGCCTTTTTCGACGACATGATGGAAGTGGGCCTCGAAGGCATGATGCTCTCGCCGGGCTACTCGTACGATAAAGCGCCTGACCAGAAGCATTTCCTCGGCCGTGCACGTACGCGACGCATGTTCCGCGCGATCCTGTCGAACCGCAAGAAGAACTGGCGCTTCAATCTGTCGCCCCTCTTTTTGGAATTCCTGATGGGCAAGCGCACCTATCCCTGCACTCCGTGGGGCATGCCCACCTACAATATTTTCGGATGGCAGAAGCCCTGCTATCTTCTCCAGGATGGCTACGCAGAAACTTTTGACGAACTTCTCTCGACTACGAATTGGAGCAACTACGGCACGGAGTCCGGCAATCCCGCTTGCGCGAACTGCATGGTGCACAGCGGCTACGAAGCTTCCGCGGTGAACGCCACATTCAGCTCACTGGGCGGATTCCTGGCAACGGTGAAGGCGACTCTGTTTTCTAGTTACCGCGACGAAGAAGCGTTGCGGCTGCTGGAGGAACATCAAGCTCCCGTCCATCCGCTGGTGCAGATCGCGCCGACAAGCGAGCCACAGGAGACGCGGGCGTAGATTCTGGAACTAGAGGCTTGCTTCTTTTTGGAACCGTTTATCGCGGCAGCAAACCGCTGCGCCACCAAAACTAAACAATCTCGTATCAACTATGACCGGAAAAGCGGCGGGACATCTCGACCACGAAGCAGCGGGATCAGCGCCCCATATCGGCGCCACCGATCCTGACGCGCTCGAAGTCGCTCCGGGCACCGCCCACGAAAATCTTGAAGGCTGGATTCCTCAACTCGCCAGCGACGACGAAATTCGTATGGCCCTTGAAAAAGCCTTCGACTACCGCGGCGATGTGACCATCACTCGCAAAGACGGATCCAAGATCGAAGGCTATCTCTTCGACCGCCGCACGGCCACCACGCTGAAGGATTCCGTCGTCCGTCTCTACCCGAAAACCTCGAACGAAAAAATCTCCATCCCCTACGCCGACATCGCCGCCCTCGCCTTCTCGGGACGGGACACCGCCGCGGGAAAAAGCTGGGAAGCCTGGATGAAAAAATACGCCCAGAAAAAGGCCGCAGGCGAGACCAACATCGCCCTCGAACCGGAACCGCTGGACTAGCGGCCAGGTGAAACCAAGGTCCCTCGCTGCGCTCGGGATGACACGCGTGATCGCAAGAATTTGAAAAGGTCTTTTATCGTACCGTCTTCGTTCCGATCGCAAACGTTAGCCCCTCCATCAACTCCTCAACCTCGTCCTCGGTTCCGCCAATAAAGGTGAGAGATACCACATAACCGCGCGCCAGTATCACCAGTGTCGATTGCCAGATCATTCTCGTTCCCACATCTCGTTGAAAATCACCGCGGACCATCGTCTTCGTTCCCTGCACAAATTCATAAGGCTCGTTGATGACCTCGAATCCCTGCGCCTTCGCAATCTCCGCCACCGGACCGAAATACTGCGCCGGCTCCTTCAATCCGGGATACGCCTCCGCACTCTCGGCCACAATCAGGATCGAAGAATTCACATCCTCCGCCTTGGCCTCGGGAGGCCGCGAAAACGCCGCCAGCAGCACTCGACCGCGGTCGGCGGGCGCCGGCGGCAAAGAATCCCCTGGCTTCGTCGCCGAGTCCTTCGCCGGCACTGCGGACTCATCCCGCGCGTTCATCTCCTCGGTCCGCAACACCCAGCCTGCCGGAATCTTGCACGCAAATCCAAAGCTCGCGTTGCGGTACGAACCGTTGTTCACCGCTCCTGTGTCCAACGGAGGGCCCTCCTTAGGCGCAGCTTTACGGGCATGCCGGGCGGAAGAAGAAGAGTTGCCGGGGGGAGTGGATTGCTTCTGTGCAGCTTGCTGAGCCGGGCCGGCGGGAGCCAGCAGCACCATCGCCAGGGAAAAAAGAAATAGGAGACGGGTACCCATCTCGTCCATGTTACTAGAGCACGACGACAAGGAACTTGTTGCTTCCGCGCGATTACGGCAAAGTCCGCCACGCCGGCTTAGCGCCCGCACCTTTGTAATCCGCGGGGTAGAGGACAACACACCGCTCGCGGCCTTCGCCGTCGCTCTCGGTGCGCAGATCGGCTTGATCACGCAGCGCCAGGTGCACCATGCGCCGTTCGCGCGACGACATCGGCGCAAAGTGGAAGGGCGTTCCCGTTTGCCGAACTTTTTCCGCGGCTACGCTCGCCGCCATGCGCAATTCCTGCAATCGCAGCGACCGCTGATTCTTGCAGTCGAACGCCAGCTTCTCATGCTCGCCCGATGGCAGGCGCAAGATTTCAAACGCGAGCAGTTCCAGAGCGCGCAGGAGTTCGCCTCCGCGGTCCAGGAGCAGCGCTGAGTCTGGCCCGGAAAAGTCCACGAAGATCTCGGGCTTCTCCCACACACTCAACGCCGGAGGGTCTACCACGATGCGGTATTTGAGATGAAGACCGCCCTGATTCACAACGGCCTGCAGAAATTCGTTGATTCGATTTGCGGCAGCAACTTTATCCATAAGAAAGCTCTTGGCTTTTAGCTCTTGGCCTTTGGCTTGAAAACAAAATCCTTCAACACAGGGGACACAGAGGTCCACAGGGTAACCTTCAACGTGAAAACCAAATCTTATCGCAATGCTATCAGCCCGCGACGCCTCAAGCTAAGCGCTAAAGGCTAAGAGCCAGGAGCTACTTACTTCTCCTTCTTCCTCGCGCGTTTCTCCAACATCTCGCGCATCTCGCGGCCGAGTTTGGTGCGGTTCATAATGGACTGCTGCGCCATCGAAATCAAATTCGTCTCCGCATAATACAGATTCAAGCCCGCCGCGAAGTTAAAGAACAGGAAGCCCATCATCAGCGGCATCATCCACGTCAGCATCTTCTGTTGCGCCGGATCCATGCCCGCTTGCGGCGTCATGCGCTGCATGGCAAACATGCTCGCCACCATCAGAATCGGCAGAATGAAATAAGGATCGCGCGCGGAAAGGTCCGTCACCCACAACCAGTGCGCATGCCGCAGATCCAAAGCAATGCCCAGCATGCGATAGTAAGCGATCAGGAAGGGGAACTGAATGAGCAGCGGCAGGCATCCACCCGCCGGATTCACCCCTTCTTTCTTATACAACGCGCTGATCTCTTCGTTCATCGGCGCTTTGCGTGGATCGCGCAGGCTGTACTTCTTATATTTTTCCTGGATTGATTTGATCTGTGGCGCGATGCGCTGCATCTTCAGCATCGACTTCATCTGCGTGATGCGCAGTGGCAGAAGCGCAATCGTGATGATCAGAGTCTGAATCACGATCGCCCATCCCCAGTTGGGATAAACGTGTTTGTAGGTCCACTTGAGCCAAAGGAAGAGCGGCCTCGAGATCAGGCCCCACCACCCGAAATCCACTGTACCGCGGAGATCGGGGTTGTCATTGTGAATGGTGGGTACTGTCACGGCTTCGAGCGAGGAAAGCTCCTTCGGACCGACATAAACTCGCTCTCTGGTTACTCCGCGAAGGTCGCCCACGGCGGTACCCAATGCATCGACGGTCGTCGTTTCCTTGGAGTCCGGCTTTGTCGGCACTGGCAAGGAACCACGCAGAGTAACCATCGCAGCAGTGTTGGGATCGTCAGGAATAAAGATCGCGGTGAAATATTGATCGCCCGGTCCTGCCCACTCGAACGGCCCACGAATTGTATTCCCGCCGCTGACATTCTTGACGGGCAGACGCGAAACAAAACTCGGAAATACCAGGGCGGTGCGCTCGGTAGAGGCGTCGTTGTGATAGTCGATGCGCGCGGCCGCGTACGAGGCCGGAGTGATCTGGTCACCGAAGCCGGACGGCCATGCGGGCGCGGCGAAAATCTCGTTTCCCTTGTAGACAACCGAGGTTTCAACCTTCAGCAGGTAAGTGTGGTCGAATTCGAAAGTCTTGCGAACCACCACCTCAGGATCGGCGTATTCGAAAGTGATCCCGGCCGGCGCCTTCAAAATCTGTCCAGCAAGTTCCCCTTTAACCGACGTTATCGTGATCTGTGGATTTGCCTCACCCATCAGAATTGACCGGTTCTCGCTGGGAACATAGAGCACCGAATTCAATTTGTTGCGCAGCGTCTCATCGTAAGTCCAAAGTGAAAGCGGATACCCGTACTTCTGCGACGCTGCATCGTTCACCAGCTCCAGCGGCCCATTCTGCGCATCGTTGTCGAACTTTTTCAGAATCCAGGATTTCACCTGCGCACCGCGATTGGTGAAAGTGATCTTGTAGAGATCGTTCTCGATAATCGTCTCGGTTTCCGACGAGGCCTGCTTGCCGGGCGTGGCCGCTGGTGCGCTTGCGGAAACCCCGCTCGCCGGGGGCGCCGGAGTAGCCGTCGTGGAAGGAGCAGCCGCGGCTTGCTCCGGCGCAGATTGCTTCTGCGGAGTCGCTGGCGCTTGCGGCATGTACTTCTTCAGGAGCGGCTGGAAAATAATGAGAACGATGAACGTCAGAAGAAAGACGAGTAGCAGTCGTCGCTCGGCGCCGGGTTCTTGTTGGGGATTTTGAAAGTCGGCCAAAGTTTTCTTACCGTGTCAAATTCTAGGTACGCATCCGCCGCAGTTCCGCAAGGAATCCTCCCCCGCCGCTCGCACCACCGGGTCATATCCACCCTGCGCAAACGGATGGCAACGGAGTAGTCGGCCTAAAGCCATCCATCCGCCTCGCAGAGCGCCGTAGCGCTCTACCGCCTCCATGGCATATTCCGAACAGGTCGGCAGGTAACGGCAGGCCGCGGGAAACATGGGCGAGATCGCCCACTTATAAGCCCGCAACAATTGCAACGCGCCGAATTTGGCGTACTCTCTCAAGTTCTGTGCGGCGCGGGGGCCGCGACCCGCGTCTTTCCATTCCCTGACAACTTGTGCTCAATCACTTCGAAGGCACGTCGCACTTCGTTCAGTACATCCGCGAAATCGGCGGCCAGCAACGATTTCTTCGGATTGATCACCACGTCCGCGGCAATGTCCGCTGGAGGAAGTGACATGCGAACCGCCTCGCGCAGACGCCGCTTCATGCGGTTCCGCTGCACCGCCCCGCCCAGCACGCGCCCCACGGTAAAACCCACCCGCAGCCCATGCGGCTGGACCTGTGGCGCGGGCGCCCCTTCGACAAGCTCAGGGCAAGCTCCCGCCCGCGTTTCCGACGCCGTTGTCACTTCCGGGCGCGCCCAGTAGAAGACTGTCATCGACGCCGAAAAATGCCGCCGTCCCTGCTTGTAAACCCGCTCAAAATCCGCATGGCGCAAGAGCCGTGACGTGCGGGGAAATCGGGCTGCGTTCCTGGCTGGCATGGTATCCGACCGAGTTCCCAGCGCGGCATCCGCCATCGTGCCCCCGTGCCGCAACACGCGGCCAGGTTCCTCGGCTATGTAAGTGAGCGGCACCAGAAAAGCTACTCGCGGAATCCGGGCTTCACGGATACCCGCTTCCGTCCCTTGGCGCGGCGGCGGGATATCACCTTCTTGCCGCCCTGGGTCTTCATGCGCGTGCGAAATCCATGCTTCTTGCTTCGCTTGCGCCGGTTAGGTTGGAATGTACGCTTGGGCATGAAAGATAGCTACTCCTAGTTCCCTCGACAGTGTAAAGGCAAACGGTAAGTATAAATGACCGAGTGCCATCAGGGCAAAGGCGCGCGACGAGCAAGAGTCTTAATTGCACACTGCGCCGAGTTTCGCCGGGACCACTTTTCGGCGCGTCCGCGACTCAAGACTTTAGTCGATGGACACGACGAAACCGGCAGAAACAATTTCGCCTCCCACTTCAGCTTTGCACCGCGCGCGTTGCAGTTACATCCTCGACACTTGACATGCGTGCCGCTTCGCGTTCCGAATCAGCGCGTACTCAAAATTTTCCCGAAGATTTCCGTGCCACGGAAAAAATTTCGTGCTACTATGCGGCACTGTTCGAGTTTAAGAAAATCTCATTCACCATGACAACCGCGCACCGTACACGCGCATTCCGCAGTACACTAAGAGTTCCACCAGTTCGTCGGTAAAACGGCATTTTTGAAACAGGCGCCCTCAGCCAGCCGCCGGGACGCCGCGGCGGGTATTTCATACTTATGTCAGCTACAAGTACAACACTCTCCCCCAATCCGTGGATGCGTATTCTCGACGCGCTGGAAAAAAAGATCAACCGGCACTCCTACGACACCTGGTTGAAGCCCACACGCTACAGCCACTCCAGTGGCGGCGTTTTATTCGTGCGCGTGCCGACCGTGGAGTTCCGTCACGCCGGCGATAAGTACGCCGATCTCATCCAGGAAGCCATCGACAACCTCGGCCTCGAGTTCAACGACGTGAAATTCGTCACGCCTGAAGACGATCCCGCCGCTACGCCGGTTCGCCACAACGGCGGGCTCTCCGCGGTTCCGCCCGCGACGCCTCCATCGCAGGCGCGCTTCGATTGGGATGGCGCCGCGCAATTGAATCCGCGCTACACCTTTGACGCCTTCGTCATCGGGTCCGGCAACCAGTTCGCGCACGCCGCGTGTCAGGCAGTCGCCGAACGCCCATCCAAGGCTTACAACCCGCTCTTCCTCTACGGTGGCGTCGGCATGGGCAAGACTCATCTGATGCAGGCCATTGGGCACGAAGTCAAGCGCCGCCAACCGCAAGCCGCCATCTGCTACGTATCCAGCGAGAAGTTCACCAATGACATGATCAATTCGCTGCGCTATGACAAGATGACGAGCTTCCGCGACAAGTTCCGAGGCGTCGACGTTCTTCTGGTTGACGACATCCAGTTCCTCGCCGGCAAGGAGCGCACCCAGGAAGAGTTCTTCCACACTTTCAACGCTCTGCATGACACCATGAAGCAGATCGTTATCGCCAGTGATCGCTCGCCCAAGGAACTCGCCGAGATCGAAGACCGCCTGCGCAGCCGCTTCGAATGGGGATTGATCGCCGATATCCAGCCTCCAGACCTGGAAACGAAAGTTGCGATTCTTCAGAAGAAAGCCGAGCAGGAAAAAGTTACCCTGCCCACGGACGTCGCTCTCTATGTCGCGCAGAATATTCGCTCGAACGTGCGTGAACTGGAAGGCGCGCTCATCCGGTTGGTTGCGCATTCATCCTTGATCGGCGCCGAGATTACCCTTCCTTACGCGCAGCAGGTTTTGAAGAATTTTATCGACTCACAGGCACGCAAGGTCACCATTGAGTCCATCCAGAAAATGGTCGCTGAGCAATTTGGCCTGCGACTGGTCGAGATCAAGGCCAAAGATAATTCGCGTGCCATCGTCTATCCTCGCCAGATCGCTATGTACCTAGCCAAGCATATGACGGAAGCGTCGCTGCCGGAAATTGGGCGCCAGTTCGGCGGAAAGCATCACACTACCGTTCTGCACTCGGTGGAGAAAATCGAAGAGGTCCGCAAGAACGATAAAGATTTGAACAGGCTGCTCAATAAATTAACCGAGCAATTGGGCGGATAAACGCGGTGATTTCGACGTTTTGCACTGTGCAGCACGGTCTTCCTTTCTCTTGTCTGTGAATGATATGTGGAAGCTGTGTAAGGCTCAGGCAAAACCAGGCAGACGGAAATCTTGTCGTAGGGTCTCCGCTAAGATTGGGACTGATTTCTCACACGAAGGACTGGTCCCCAACGTGGTGACAATAGGTCGGTTGCCAAAGTTTTCCACTTCTCCGGCCTGCCTACTGTTACTACTGGTTTTATAGGTTTTGCATTTGATATAAGGGTAGTACTAAAAGTAGCACGCGGCAGGGGAGAATAAAGTCTATGCCGGTGGAAGCGGTTGTTTCGGCGGGGGCGGCGGTAGGAACCATGGAGATCACGGTCAGCAAAGTCGAATTGCTGCGGGAGTTGACCGCCACGCAGGGTGTGGTCGAACGCAAGACCACGATCCCTATTCTGTCCAACTATTTATTCGAAGCGGCCGAAGGAAAGCTGTCGCTCACGGCTACCGACCTCGATCTCAGTCTGCGAACCTCGTGTAATGCCAAAGTAAAAAAAGAAGGCTCCTGCACTATTCCCGCGCGCAAGCTTCACGACTACGTAAAACTCCTCCCCGACGCCGACATCACCATCAAATTACTGGACAATCACTGGGTCAGCATCCGCTGCGGCCGTTCCAACACCAAGATGGTCGGCATGGCCAAGTCGAACTTCCCCAGCCTTCCAGTGTTTCCAACTGCAGGTGTAGTCAAGATTCCCGGCCAGGTATTGCGTGGGCTGATTGCCCGTACTGGGTTTGCGATTTCCAGTGAAGAATCGCGCTACACGCTGAACGGCGCTCTCATGCTGCTGAAACCCGAGTCGATCACTATGGTTGCCACAGACGGTCACCGCCTCGCTCACTGCGAGCGCAGCGGCGAAAAATTCGAAGGCATCTCCGGCGAGATGAAGACTCTGGTCCCAAAGAAGGCGATGGACGAGCTTAAATCCCTGCTCGATTCCACCGACGCAGAGACCGTCGAGTTCGCCAAAGACGATTCCACTTTATTCTTCCGCATCGGATTGCGCCTGCTAACCTCGCGCCAACTTACCGGACAATTCCCCAACTTCGAAGCCGTCCTGCCCAAGGACAACAACAAGAGCATCACCCTGAACAATTCCGACCTAAACTCCGCCATTCTCCGCGTAGCGCAATTCGCCGACGAACGCTCGCGCGCGGTGCGCCTGAAGCTGGAAAAAGGCGAAGTGAAAATCTCTGCGTCATCGACCGAGGCGGGCGAATCCGAAGATTCCATCGAGGCTCCCTACGACGGCGAAACCCTGACCATTGGCTTCAACGCTGTCTACTTGGTGGACTTCCTCAAGGCCGCCGGCACCGACGAGGTGCGCCTCGAACTGAAGGATTCCCAATCCGCCGGCCAGTTGCGCCCTGCTGAAGGGGATGACTACAAGTACCGCTACATCGTCATGCCCATGCGGATCTGAGGGGCCCTTGCGTAGCTGTTTTACCTTCCTTCGTGAAGGTTAGTGTCCTTCGTGGTTGATCAGTACTTTTAGCGAAAGGTCCCAGCCCTTGACCTTCCGCCCCTCCTGTCATACATTTTCGTCCACCTCTGTTTGAAGGAGCTTTCCTATGCTCAGCGGATTCAAGAAATTCATCCTGCGCGGCAACGTTGTGGATATGGCGGTCGGCGTAGTCATCGGCGCGGCCTTCGGCGGCGTGGTCGCGGCTCTCACCAAGGATCTGCTCACGCCTTTGATCGCCGCACTGGTCGGTAAGCCGGATTTTTCGAGTATCCAATTCTCGCTCCGCGGCACGCCTTTCCCGGTTGGAGACTTCATCAATGCCTGCGTCTCCTTCTTTCTGATTGCCGCCGCGATCTACTTCTTCGTAGTCACACCGGTAAACGCTCTCGTAGCCCGCATGAACCGCGGTGAGAAGACGCCCGACCCTACTACGAAAAAGTGTCCAGAGTGCCTCAGCGAGATTCCCATCGACGCCCGCCGCTGCGCCCACTGCACGCAGCCAGTTTTGGGGAGAGCGGCCTAGGTGAGAGCGAATCGTGCGCTGACGGCTGCAGTGCTAGTAGCTATGTTTACTTATGAAGCTTCAGCTCACGGCCTGCAGGAACAGTTAAGCGCATCCGCCACGGTGAATCTGTCTTCACAGCAACCCCCGCAGCGGGTGCGCCTATTGGATATTACGAAGCTGCGCGTGAAGAAAAGGGTATATCCCGTTTATCCGAAGGGACTGCGAGAGCAACATGTCCAGGGATTCGTAGTGATGGATGTGACGATCGACAGGCGCGGGAAAGTGATAGACGTGAAGTTGATCTCCGGGAATGCTGAACTCGGTCACGCTGCCATGGTCGCGGCTAAACAGTGTGAGTACCAGCCCTACCTTGTAGACAAGCAACCGGTCGAGGTCATCATACAGACTCAGGTTACCTTCACTCTTTCCGGTGGCTGAGAGGGTGCCATTTTTCGGGCGTTAATCCATGAACACAGCGCAACCCGGATTTCTGCCCACTTCCCAATGTTCAGAGGCTTCAAAAGATGTTCGTGGATCCACAACATATCAACAGAATGAAGCCGCCATTCCACTATTACCAATTCAATTCGCGGATGGCCCCGCCTTCATGCCCACCCCAAAATTCCACTTTAAGAACTCGACACCTCGCTCCATCTCCGAAGGTAACGCTCCAGAGCAATCTTTTCCCACGCATTAACTCTCAAGATTCGTACTCACGCAGATTCGCACATACCCCTGTGTGGATAACCATTCACCGCCACAAGAGAAGAAAGGCGGCCCACAAAGGCCGCCTCTACTAGCTACTAGGAAGCTCCTCTACCGCCCCGCTGCCGCTCTCGCACTCAGCACGCCCGCAATCTTCATCCCCTCGATGCGAGCCAACACATTCTCCACGCTCGCTCCTGTGTCGGTGCACGCATCCACATACGGATGCCGGCTCCCGTCCGCGTGCATCACCAAAACAGCCGTCTCTGGCTGTGCCTTCTTCACCACGTAGGGCAGGTGATGGCGGTCGTTCCGCGTCAGGCTTGGTCCCAACACCACCAGATCGAACGAGCCTTTTTGCAGTGCCTCCACGGCAGCTTTGCGGCCTATGGCCTTGTGAACGGTGTGTCCAGCCTGCTCAAATGCCGCCGCCGGAGCCGCTTGCGCCTCTGCTTCCCCTTCGCCGTAGAGAATCCTCAGCTTCGCCGCCTTCGATGTTGACATTGCTCCCATCCTGGCTCAGTACGATTTCCGCAGTACTGGCACAGTCACGGTAGCAACCGACCGGTCTGCTGAGAACGTCACCGAAGACCAGCGACGACCGGGAGAAAACAGTGTCCAGTGTCCGGTGGTCAGTGATCAGTGATCAGTAAGCTCTCGAAGCTCCCACTCCGTCGCTGGTCCCTGACCACTGTTCACTGGCCACTTTCTTGTTCCCCTGCAACCCTTTCAGCGCTACACTCTTGGCCCAGAGGGATTCGCCATGCTCCGCTCGCACTTCGTCGCCCCCATGCTATTGCTGTTCTCTGCTGTCTGCGCCGCTCAGCAGGCGCCCGATCCTTCGGCTACCGCTAGCTGTAATCTGGACGACGGCCGACAAGTCTATATCCGCTACAACCCGGTCAGCTCCAAGAGTGACAAAGCGGCTAACGGCAAACCGTGGAGTCCGGGCGGCGCTCCCATGACTCTATTCACAGAAGTCCAACTCACACTTGACGGGAATACGATCCCGATCGGGGCCTACTCCGTCTACCCCATCCCGGCTAAAGATAAGTGGAGTTTGGCCGTCAACAAGAATGTCAAGGCTGGCGTACCTTACGATGAAAAGCAGAATGTCGCTCGCGCCCCCATCGAAACCGAACAGGTAAGCCAACCCTCAGACGCGCTCGAGGTGGCCTTTGCTCACGTCGGCACCAGATGTACTCTCCGCATCTACTTCGGAAAGACCGCCACTTTTGCCGACTTCACGGCCAAGTAGCGGAAGCGTGCTGGCACACAATCGTTTTGGAAGAGTTGGTTCGTATTGGGCGTCGCTTCAGCGATGCCGCACTCCAGACGCAAGAATTAACGAGTTCTTCAGAAATCTGTTTCGGCCCAGCAGCTAGAAGCCAGGAGCCGCTTTCCCTTTATCCTCACGCGTTCCCAGCCCAATCACCATCGCCATATCTTTTGGATACACCACGTCCCGCCCGCGCGCCAGAAAGTGCGAATAGATCGACATCGCTGCTCCGTACGATCCGAATCCCGCCGATACCACTCGCGAATGCGCTGCAATTCCCACAATCATTCCCACAAACCTGAATCCGGAAGCGCCGTTCGCGGCGCTGCTTCCCGCTTCTCCCCCGCTGGCTCCGCCCCGGCCCGCGTCCCGATCGCCCGGGGATGCCTGCGACGCCGCCAGCAGGACCTGAATCCCGGTGGTCAAATAGCGAGTCCGCGGGGTCGTCACTTGCGCGCCACCCTCCGCATCCAACTTCAAATGCTCGCCCTTGGCCACGGCCACGCCTTCCAGGTTTGTCTCTACCTTCTTCTCAATCCCATTCGGCGGCGCAACTTGGTGAAATAGAATTCTGAGTTGACCGTTGCGCCCCAGCCGCCGCGCCGGCACAACCTGCACCACCGAGCCTTTAATCACGCTGCCCTCCGGCAGAATCAGATGATCCGATACCACCAGCGGCTCGGTGATCAGCGCCTCCACCGGATCTCCTTTCTTCGCCGTCGCCGAACTCAATGGCGTCTCCAGTCGCGCATGCACTACGCTTCCAGTAGGCGGCGGAGTCCCAATATTTATCAGCTCTTCCGGCTTCAACGCTTCGGTTCCAAAATCCAGCGGGCGCTGCAACTCGGCATTAAAACTTGTTCCCGCATCGATGTATTGCGGATGCACCGGCAACTGCGCAATCGCAATCCGTTTCAGCTTGTGCATTTTTCCGGGCTCATGAATCTGCTTTTTCAAATCGCTCCACTGTTGCTGGATCGCCTGCCGGGTTGCGCTCACTTTTTTCCCGGCCGCTTCCTCCAGCTTATTTTTCTGCTCCCCCTTCTCGTTCGCCGACACAAATCGCAGGACTCCGTCCGGTGCCGGAGACGCCACCGTCTGCAGCGCCATGTGCCGCCCGTCGCTCATCACCAATTCATCAAACTGCACGTGCACCGTGTGAGCCGGAGAGAAATTCCCGTCTGTAGCATCCAGCGTTCTTACCCTCTTCGGTACCGCGTCGATCGCGGATACTTTTCCGTTCACGACAGTCCCTACCGGAATCAGCAACTTGTCGAACGCATACACTGGCTCCGTCGTCTTGCCATGAATCGCCTGCCCCACTTGCCGTACCCGCACCTCGGAATCCAGTGCCACCTTGATCGGAGTTCCCGCCGATACGCTCATCGGCACCATTACGGGCGCGTCTTCCGCGACGGCGCTTTGCGAACTCGGGGAGGAGGTGATGGTCTTTGTTTCATTCCCCACGGTTTCGGTCCCGGCCGGAGGCCGCGGCTTCAACACCTGCCCCATACTTACGCACACACTGAGACTAGCGATCAAGAATGCTTGCCCAAAGACAATTCGACGCATTCTAATACCCCTTTTGACTTTCGGCTTTCGGGTGGCGCAAAGCTTTATGCGCTGGCTTTCAAATCTGAAGCTGAGCCCTTGAAGTGCCAGGACTGATGCCGTGAGGCTCTTGCTATAAGCTTCTTACTATGAAGTCTGACGACAGACAATGGTCGCAGGCACGCCGTCGGCGAACCCAAAGTGCCCTCCAATTCTAGTCCCTCGCCGCCGCCACTTTCTTCAAAAATCGCTGCCTCCGAAGAGTTTTTCTGAGACAATTCCCGCATGAGGTCCCTGCTCATCCTCCTTGCGGCCAGCACCGCCCTGGCTCAGCCCGCCCGGCAAACTCAGTCATCCAACACCACCGAGGCGCTGCGCGGCATCAGCGCCGTCTCGCAACAGATTGCCTGGGCTTCCGGTACGCACGGCACTTACGTCCGCACCACAAGCGGCGGACGCATCTGGATCCCCGCCCAGGTTCCCAACGCCACCACGCTGGATTTCCGCGGAGTCGTCGCCTTCTCCGCCGACGAAGCTTTCCTCATGTCCGCCGGACCCGGCGACCAGTCCCGCATCTACCACACCTTCGACGCCGGGCAGCATTGGCAACTCCAATTCACCAACACCAATCCCAAAGGATTCTTCGATTCCATCGCCTTCTGGGATCACACCCACGGCATTGTTCTAGGTGATCCCATCCCCGACGAGACCGGCAAATTGAAATTCGAACTGATGATCACCGACGATGGCCAGAACTGGACTCCCATTCCACCTTCTCAACGGCCGCCCGCACTCGAGGGCGAAGGCGCCTTCGCCGCCAGCAACACTTGTCTCGCCATCCTCCCAGTTCCTGGCGATCTCAACATCTGGTTCGCCACCGGCGGCAAAGTAGCCCGCGTCTTCCACTCCACTGACCGCGGCCGCACCTGGCAGGTCTTCGACAGCCCGATCACCCACGGACCCGATTCCGCCGGAATCTTCTCGATCGCCTTTCGCGACGCAAACCATGGCGTCATCGCCGGCGGCGATTACAAACATCCCGACCAGGACGGTCCCAACCTCGCCTTCACGGCCGATGGAGGCAAATCCTGGACCCTCTCCAAAATCTTCCCGCAAGCTTATTTCTCCGCCGTAGCCTATGATCGCGAACTCTCAGCTCTCGCCCCCAAGAATAAAGACGACGACCAGGCTCACATCCGTCTGTTCCTGGCCGCCCCCAAATTCATTTTTGACTTCCGCCCGCCCAAAGACCCCACCCGCATCAGCCCGCCCAGGAAATCCGGCATCGAATTCAACGCGGTTAGCCCCTATCCCGCTGGCGGCGCCATCTTCGTTGGCCCCAAAGGTTCCATCGCCACCATCCCCTAACTCCGTGGTTTCTGGTCGCTGCGGCTGGGCTTCGCCCCTGCCGGACGGACGAAGGCGCCCGTCGCCACATGGCCTGTTCCCAAGGGGCTGATTCCGGCTTTTGAAATCCGCAGTGACCAAAGTCCCATCCTCATATAGTCCTTCCTGTCCTTGTCCATTCCGGTTATGTAGACGAAGATTGTTAGGAATTACTAATAGCGACTACTAAGAGTTGATCCGTCTGAAACTTCCCCCAGACCGGGAGCCTCGTGAAAAACTTTTATCTGGCCATGATCTTCTGCGCCGGGCTTGCGTCAGCGCAGACGACGCAAAATACCCAACCCGCTGTCGCGCCCACCGTCACCCGCACCACCAAAGCCGTCCACTACCGCCTTCAAGGCGGCTCGACCAAGATCGACTTTCAGGGCACCGATCTACTCCAGCGCGCCTCCGGCGAAGCTCGTGTAGAAGGCAAGAAGACTAACTTCCAGATCGAAGTCAAATTCCAGGGCCTCGAAGACGCCACCAAGTTTGGGCTCGAATACCTGACCTACGTCCTATGGGCCGTCTCGCCGCAGGGCCGCCCGGTAAATCTGGGAGAAGTCACGCTCGAGCACGGTAATGCGCACCTCAAGGCCGCAACCGACCTGCAGACCTTCGGTATGATCGTCACCGCCGAACCGTACTTTGCCGTGACGGCGCCCGGCAACATGGTGGTCATGGAAAGCGCTCCCGTCCTCGGGGGCGGAACCGAAAACATCGAAGCCAAATATGATCTGGTGAGCCGCGGCACCTACTCTTCGACCAACACTCATATACAGGACGCCATTTTCGGTATCGACAGCAAAACTCCGCTCGAGCTTTTCGAAGCCCGCAACGCCCTTCGCATTGCGCACATCGCCGCCGCCGACAGGTACGCCGCTTCCATCATTTCCAAAGCCGGACAGCAGTTAATGCACGCCGAGGAAGTGTACCGGCAGAAATCGAATAAAGCCGCGGTGGAAGCCGCCGCCAAAGAGGCCACCGAAACTGCCGAAGAAGCTCGCCTGATGGCCGTCAAGCAAAAAGCCGAGGACGAAGCCCAGGCCGCGGCTGCTGCCCGCGAAGCCAAAGCCCGCGCCGATGCCGACGCCGAAGCCAAACGCCGTGCCGACGCAGAAAAAGCCACCGCCCAAGCCGAGGCTGCACGCGCTGAAGCCGAAAAAGCGAAAGCCGAAGCCCTGAAGATGAAGCAGGAAGCCGAAGCTGCCGCCCAAGAAGCCGCACGCCAGAAAGCCGCAGCCGAAAAAGCCACGGCCGAGGCCGTAGCCCAGCAGCAAGTATTAGCTGCCGAAACCGACAAAGCCCGCCAGGCCGCTGCCCAGTCAGAATCTCTTCGCCAGCAGGCCGAAAAAGAAAAGCAGCAAGCTGAAAACGAAAAGCAGGAGCTGCGAGCCCGCCTCCTGCAGCAACTCAACAGCATCCTGGCCACGCGCGATTCTGCTCGCGGCCTGGTCGCCAACATGTCTGACGTCCTATTCCGCAGCGGCAGCTTCGAGCTTCTTCCCGGAGCCCGAGAGCGTCTCGCCAAAGTTTCCGGAATCGTGCTCGCCTATCCCGCGCTGCACGTTACCGTGGAAGGCCACACCGACAGCGTTGGCACCGACGATTACAATCAGCAACTCTCGGAGCGCCGCGCCCAGGCCGTCCGCGACTACTTCGTCCAGGAAGGCATCAACTCCGCCAGCGTAGAAGCCCACGGTTATGGGAAGACCGAGCCCATCGCCACCAATGACACCCCCGAAGGCCGCCAGCAAAACCGCCGCGTCGAGCTGATCCTCTCCGGCGACGCCATCGGTACCTCCCTGGACGGTCCTCCACCCCAAACCGCCAGCAAATGATCAGCTTGGGCAGCCCGGCTCGGCGAGTTCCGGCTGCCAGTAAACCAGGGCGAAGTCCAAGACTGAAATCCAGGCGGAGTTCCACTTTTCCCGCAACCACGGGGCGTCCCCAACCATCAAATCCGCGGGCCATGTTCCATCGTTCCCGAATTGACGCGTCCGGCTCACGCAGATTTGGAGTACACTCCTAAGAACGTTTCAGTATGTTCAGTCCTCACCCCAATCTAGCCGATGACGTCAACAGCGCCATCGTTCAATCCGAAATCGAAGGTGGAGTGTTTCTTCACGATCTGCCTCCGTCTACCATCCTCGAAATCCAAACCCTTCACCACCGCTATACCGCCGTCCTTCTCGGTGGCAGCGACGCTCTCCTCTCCGGCCATCCCGAATTCTGTCCCAACCCGGTCCAGGTCGCCATCGCCGGTTCCACCTGGGGAGGGTCCATGCTCAAACTCCTTTACGTGGGCCGCGGCATGCACCTCGAATTCCGCCATCCCGAATATGCCACCCCCATCGTCACCAGCCCCATCCAGGAAATTCGCGATTCCCAACCAATTCCCGCCTCAGCCGCGGTTGGCTCGCTAAGCTACTAGATCCGGCCACTTTGTCATCCCGAGCAAGCGAGGGATATTGGTCTCGCCGTCACCGCTCCTGGTGCCAAGTTTCGCTTGCGACATCCAAAAACATTTCTCCGTGCCGGAGCTTGCCCTGAGCGCCGAAGGGGTGACGTAAATTCGATTGTGTAAAAGCGAAGAGGGTGTAAGTTGGCTTTGGCCTCGCAAGCTAAAGCCGATCCTAAATAAGGAGACCTACACCCATGGCGAAGATAATCCCAATCAGCGAGCATTT
>Ga0307479_10000039_pt1 | contig 145167 bp, 120 predicted proteins | sample atmos_gasesECM4C_FD_203743 | JGI IMG/M metagenome (GOLD analysis project Ga0307479, IMG submission 203743) | Hardwood forest soil microbial communities from Morgan-Monroe State Forest, Indiana, United States - atmos_gasesECM4C_515 | ecosystem: Environmental > Terrestrial > Soil > Temperate...
AGAGGTCTGGCAGTTTGCGCAATCGCCGCAGCGAAAGGATGTGGCCGGACGCTGTAGCAATTACAGCCGCGATGGCGAATGTTATCCGCCGGGCTTAGAGATGCAGAGACTTCACGTAGACGTGAATTCGGCGACCTCGGCTGATCCCTCGCACGGGCGCACGCGCTAGATCTAGATTATGGAGCCCCGGACGCCCCCGTCCGGGGAACCGCCGGGCGGACGAGGGCGTCCGCCTCTCCACATTCACATTTTGAATTGATACGAGACGCGGACAGCCTGCTCTGAGCTTGTCCAAGGGAGTACCCGCGCCACATTACCCGCGCTACATCAGAGTGCCCGCAGCACACTTGTGCAGTAAAATAGAAGCATGTCCGATCGCACATTTACTCTGGACGAAGCGCAGTCTTTACTTCCGGTGCTGGAGTCGCTGCTGCGCACGGCCATCGCATCCAAGAAAGTGATGGAAGAAGTCGAAGCCGAACAGCAGGCGCTGGCTCACCACATTTTTCTGAACGGCGGCACGCACGTCGACGTTGTTCCCGTAGCGAAGCGCAAAGCCGAGCGCGTAAAAGCTGAGCAGCGAGCCAAAGACGCGCTGGCTGAAATCGACTCGATCGGAGTGCAGGTGAAGGATCTCGATATTGGCCTGCTTGATTTTCCCTGCGAAGTGGAAGGCGAAATAATTCTGCTCTGTTGGAAGCTGGGCGAGAAGGCGATCTCGCACTGGCACGGGACGCAGGAAGGATTCGCCAGCCGCAAGCCCATCGATGAGCGCATTTCACGCGGCAGAAGGACAAATTAGGGATCAGTGGCCAGGGATCAGTGGCCAGAAGTCGGACTAACCTGCCAGAAGGCTTTCCAGGCCCTCCAAGCTACTCATTCCAAAATAGTTTTCCTTCTGCAACATACTCCAAAGTTCAGTGTTTACATGAGAGGAACGTAATGAAGCCGTAGGCACGTTTTTGCGCCAAAATGCAATTACAAGGCTAGTCAGATGCTCGGCCTCAATGACTCAAGGGGAAATGCGAATGACTTTCAACCGATCCATGCTCTCTCGACCCGTAGTCCTTTGGCTGCTGATGGCAGTTTTATTGATGTCTCTTTCCGCCGCGTCGCTGGCGCAGATTGCGGTTGGCATCTCGGTCCGGATTGGGCCGCCTGCGCTGCCGGTATATGCGCAGCCGATCTGCCCCGGCCCGGGCTACTTTTGGACTCCGGGCTACTGGGCCTGGAACGATGATGCCGGCTACTACTGGGTACCGGGAACGTGGGTTGTGGCGCCAGTGGGCCAGCTCTGGACGCCCGGCTATTGGGGCTTTGCCGGCGGATTCTATGGGTGGCACGCCGGGTACTGGGGACCGCACATTGGCTTTTACGGCGGCATTAACTACGGATTCGGTTACGGCGGTGTCGGCTTTGGCGGCGGCGAGTGGCGCGGCGGATCGTTCTACTACAACCGCTCCGTGACCAACGTGAGCGTCACCAACGTGACCAACGTTTATAACAAAACTGTCATCGTGAACAATACGACAACAACCAGTTTCAACGGCGAGGGTGGAGTAAAAGCTCAGCCGACTGCGGCAGAACAGGCGGCGGCGAAAGAGCATCATACCGCTCCGCTGGCGGCGCAGACGCAGCATGAAACCGCGGCCAGCCAGAACAAGGCGAATTTCGCCAGCGCAAATCATGGCAAACCGGCCGTAGCTGCCACAGCCAAGCCGGGAGACTTCAGCGCCAAATCGGCTGTACCGGCGCGGTCGGCGGGAGGCGAATATAAAGCGCCGACGATGTCGCCGAAGGAAGCGCGGGCATCGACTCCGGCGGGGAATAAGCCGTCGACACCTGCTGCGAAGACCGCCAACTCGACTCCGGCGGGTGGAAACAATCATTCCAACGTAGCAAAGAACGAGTCGAAGCTGCCGCAGCCGAAACAGGCGTCGCAGACAAAGCCGGCGCCGCAAATGAAGGCGCAGGCGAAACCGGCTCCACAGCCCAAGCCCGCTCCGCAACCAGTGGCTCACAAGTCGAGCCCGCCGCCGGCGCCTAAGCATTCCAGCCCGCCGCCGCATTCGAATCCGCCGAAAGAGCCGCACCCCAAGGGACGGTAAGGCTTTGTATCTCTGAGATTCAGTGGCCAGTGGCTGGAATCAGCCATTGGCCATTTTCCTTTCGTCGAGGGTGGATTTGGAAATGTTGGGATCATTGTGGAAGAGCGGCCCCTTCAGGGCCGCGATAGAGATTGAAACGAAATGCCCTTTAGGGCTGGTGTTTGTTCTCTGTTCGCACAAAAACGATTCACAGGTGCTGAAGCCGGTCACTTGCAACGACGTGACGCGGCTCTAAAAGGCCGCTCTTCCACCGTGCTGAATTCCAAAATTTGACCCCAACGTGTTTTTTCGTGCAAACCCGGTTCGGACTGCCGTTCTAGTTGACAGCAAGCCGTATGTCCGCGATTGGCCGGGATAATCGGCCAGGTTGAGCGGGACAGAATAACTGCCAGATCACTAGCTTGGACGATTGGCAGGGGTGGTCGGGCCGTATGGCACGAGAGTGCAACAGCGTCCAGAGGCTTCTCTGCTACAATTTCACGACGGTCGGCCAACGCAAAAACCGGGCTGGGGCGCCCAAGGAGCCGTAACGAACATGTCCTTATTGAAGTCGAAACTGCGTTTAATCTGCGCCTTCGCCGCGCTGGCGACACTGGCTTTGGCCGCAAGCTGCCGGGGATTTTTCGTGAAGCCGACGTTAAGCTCGATTGTGGTCACGCCAGGTTCGCCGTCCATCGAAACGGGGAATACGAATAATACTGTTCAAATGTCCGTAGTGGCTACTTTTAACGATGGCAGTTCGGGCAGCACACCGGTCAGCTGGAAAATTGACGATACGTCAATTGCGACGATCAACGCCAGCGGTCTGGTTACATCCGTTAGCACGGGTACTGCAAACGTCACCGCAACCGCTAACGTGAATCCGTCGATTACTGGATCACAACCGGTTACTGTTACGGTAGCTTGTATCCAGTCGATTGCAATATCGCCGACGAGTTTCACTATCTCTGTTACAGGGACGCCTAATACTGAGCAGTTTGCGGCAAAAGCGACTACGTGCAATGGCGTGATCGATATCACGACCAGCGCTAGCTGGAATTCGAGCAATACCGCCGCTGCGACCGTAGCTGGCGGACTGGCGACAGCCGTGGCGCAGGGCAGCACCATAATCAGCGCCTCATCGGGAGGAGTGAACAGCACCACCAATGCGACACTGACGGTCAATCCGTAGGCGGCGTAGCAGCGGCTGGTAGCGCACTTTCCCTTTAACCATTCCGTATAGAAACGAATTTGGGTGCCCTATTTCTCGCGGTGTTTGCGAGAAGTGGGGCTTTTGATTTTCTCAGAGTTTTCTTGAACTAGTGGTTTGAGTCGGATTGGTTTGGAATCGAAACGAGTATCGAAATCCAGTAGGACCCAAATCCCTACGTCTCGCAGAAGACGCGAGACATGGGCACCCGCGCTAACTTGGATTGCTAGCTAGCGTCATGACCTACAAGGGTAACTGAAGTCCAAGGCGTTGCCGTTAGATAACCACCGATACTTAGGCTCATAGCGTTACCGGCCGTTCCTTGAAGGTTGAGGCCGCACAGACTGAGCTGTCCTTGCCCGCTTGAGGCATAGGGTTGAGGTAAGTAAAGCTCCAAAAGCGCGTTGTTGCCGTCGAAAAGGCCCACGGTTACAGGGCCTAGAATGCTCGATCCCGGCGCGGTGACCGCAGAAGCCATGATGCAATCGGCAACATGTTGTACTCCTGCCACACCAGCCTTGTTCACATTTGCTCCGAAGGTCTTGCTTACCTGAAGATTGGTAAGCGACCACTCATTCGGTGGCGCGGGGAGTGGCGGCGGTGCGGCTCCAATCTCCTGCTGGGACGGGTGAGATTTGGCAAGTGCGACTGGGGCTGAGCCGAATTTATAGCTCAGGAAGCATGCTGTTAAGGCGAGAAGAGTGAAGGTGAGGGCTGCTCGTTTTTGCATACGGACTCTCCTAAATCTGATTTTTCTGGGATGGAGCGGAGTATCCGCAGCCTAGACTCGATGGGGCTTGTGCATCGCACAAATTTCAATTTCATTACGAAACACGAACGCTTTTGACCTTCCTAGAGTTTCTTGAACCAGGCTCAGGTCGGAGGGCCTGGAATTGAAACGAGTATCGAAGGTCTAGGAGAACCGAAATCCCATGTCTCGCAAAAGACGCGAGATATGGGGCACCCACTTTTGATCTTTTTCCTAGGGGTTCTCGAACTGGGTGTTTGAATTGAGTTGGGGATAGAGCCAATTCAGATCCTTGAATCCGTGGCGATCTGGTTTTTGCGGGTTTATAATGCAGCGTTTTGACTTCTGAAATTTTTCGGGGTGAACCTTATGGCGCAAGCAACCATGGCGGCAATCGCGGGGCTGAGAGAGACGTACGGGCAACTGAAAACCCGCATGGAGAAGGCTGTTGAAGACTTCCGCAAGGCAATGGCGGCGACGCGTACGGGGCGCGCATCGGTGCACATGCTCGACGGCGTGACGATCGACTACTACGGCTCGCAAATGCCGCTAAACCAGATTGCACAGGTTCACGCTCCTGAGGCGCAGTTGATCACCGTGCAGCCGTTTGATCCGTCGTCGCTCGCTGCGATCGAAAAATCGATTCGCGGAGGCGATTTGGGGCTGAATCCCATGAATGACGGAAAGATGATCCGCGTGCCCGTGCCGCCGCTTACGCAGGAACGCCGGCAGGATATGGTCAAGCATCTGCACAAAGTGCTGGAAGAACACCGCACTGCCGTGCGGAACATCCGCCGCGACGGAAATGACGCCATCAAGAAGGCACTGAAAGACAAGAAAATCACCGAGGATGAAGAGAAGCGCTCGCTCGACGAAATCCAGAAGCTCACCGACGACGAAATCAAGAAAATGGAAGAGATGAGCAAGGCGAAAGAGAAAGAAGTATTGGAGTTGAAATAGGATTGTGGAGGGCGGGCGCCTCGTCCGCCCTGCGGAGCGAAGCTCCGCATCCGGTTTCGCTTTCGAACAATTCCCCCAACGTTCAGATTGCGCTGCGCGCTACCCCGGACGAGGGCGTCCGGGGCTCCATTACTGCATGTTGGAATCCAATCGATGTGAATGGTCCACTATAATGAGTGGTATGAAGAAAGTCGCCCATGCCGCGTGCCCGCACGATTGTCCCGATGCTTGCGGGGTGTTGATTACCGTCGAGGATGGGCGTGCGACGAAGATTCAGGGGGATCCGGAGCATCCGGTGACGTGCGGGTTCTTGTGCGCCAAGGTGGCGAAGTATTTGGATCGGGTGTATTCGCCGGAGCGAGTGCTGTACCCGATGCGGAGGGTTGCTCTGAAAGGGCCCGTAGCGCAGCGGAGCTTCGCTCCGCATGACCGGGTCAAAGACCCGGTCCCACACGAGCAAATCTCGCATGATCAGATCTGGCAACGGATTTCGTGGGATGAAGCGCTCGACGAAATCACGGCACGTTTTCGCGCCGTAGCGGCAGAATTTGGTAGCGAGGCTATTCTTCCTTATTCCTACGGCGGGACTCTTGCGACGCTGAATGGCGCTTCGATGGACCGCAGATTTTTCCATCGGATGGGAGCGTCGCAGCTTGATCGTACGATTTGCTCCGCCGCTGGAGAAGCCGGGTTGAAGTCAGTGCTCGGTGCGAAGCTCGGTACCGAACCGGAGCAGTTTCGTCACTCCAAATACATCATTGCGTGGGCGTCGAACATTCACGGTAACAATGTGCATTTGTGGCCGTTCATCGCTGAGGCGAGGCGCAATGGGGCGAAGCTGGTCGTGATTGATCCTTACCGCACGCGCACGGCGGCGTGCGCCGACTGGTATCTGCCGATCAATCCTGGGACGGACGCGGCGCTAGCTCTCGGCATGATGCATGTCATCATCGGCGAAAATTTGCACGATGCGGATTATGTGTCGAAGTACACGCTTGGTTTCGAGCAGTTGCGCGAGAGAGTGAAAGAGTATCCTCCGGAGCGCGTAGCGTCGTGGACGGGCATTTCTGCGGCTGACATTCGCAAGCTGGCAATGGAGTACGCGACCACGCGGCCGTCAGTGATTCGCCTCAACTATGGCGTGCAGCGCTCGGAACGCGGCGGAATGGCGACACGCGCGGTCGTGATGCTGCCCTGCATTATTGGATCGTGGAAGGAAGTCGGCGGCGGACTACAGATGTCTTTGAGCGGCGGAGCTGATCTGAATACTGAGGCCCTGAAGCGTCCGGATTTGATGAAGACGGCGCTGGGGCGCGAGGCCCGCGTCCTCAACATGGTCGAGCTGGGCCGTGTGCTCAACACAGTAGACGACCCACCGGTCAAGGCTTTGTTTGTGTACAACTCAAATCCGGCGGCAGTCTGTCCGCAGCATAACGAAGTGGTGCGTGGGCTGTTGCGGCCCGATCTTTTCACGGCAGTGCATGAGCAGTTCTTTACCGACACGACTGACTACGCTGATATAGTTCTGCCGGCGACGACTTTCTTTGAACACAAAGATCTGCAGAAAGCCTATGGACATTACTATCTGCAGGTGTCGAATCAGGCGATTGAGCCGTTAGGTGAGTGCCGCTCGAATGTGGAATTGTTTCGCGCAATGGCGCAGCGAATGGGATTTGAGGACGAATGCTTTCATGAAACTGTGGACGAGATGATTGATCTGGCCTTGGATTCCAATGATCCGTGGATGGATGGGATTGACCGCGAACGACTGGAGCGCGGGCAGGTGCGGCTGAAGTTTCAGGCATCTGCAGCGGAGCTTCGCTCCGCCGGACAGCCGGGGGCAGATGTCCCCACATGTTCCGATAAGAACGCAGAGCCATTTCTTCCCTTCGCTCAGGGTGGTTTTCGCACGGCCTCGGGCAAAGCGGAACTTTACAGCGAAGCGTTGAAGGCGCAGGGACTTGACCCTGTGGCCGAGTTCACGCCGCCGTCGGAATCGCGGCACAGCGAAAAACACAAGACGCTGCCACTCGAGTTATTGGCTCGCAAGGCGGATAACTTTCTGAATTCAACTTTTTCTAATTTACCTTCGCTGCAGAAGATGGAAGAACTTGGCATACTGGAGATCTGCGCAGACGACGCTCGTCCGCGGGGCATTCGCAGCGGCGATCGAGTGCGAGTCTTTAACGAACGCGGGGAAATTTCGCTGAAAGCGCATGTGGATGGCAAAGTGCAGCCCGGAGTCGTCTCAGCGCAATTGAATTGGGCCAAGATGACTCCCGGTTTCCAGAGCATCAACTCTCTCACTTCAGAAAAACTTACCGACATGGGCAACTCGGCCACGTTTTATTCCGTCTTGGTTGAAGTAGAGTTGGCGAAACCAGAAATCAGAGGCCAGCGGTCGGGGGTCAGCGGCCAGTAATTGCTTCCTGTTCACTCGGGGATCAGGACTGCTGGACGCAGACATTTTGCCCAACATCAACGAAAGAAATAACCTCAGGATTCTTGTCAGGGCTGTGGTTTGGACGCATCCTGTTGCTCTACCGTATAATGACAGTTTTCTTACATCCCAGAGGCTGAGGTCGTAGCGATTCCTTTTCGCTTTCATCCGGAGAGTCTTGTTGTGCCTGACGAGCCTTGCGCTGCTGAGGCAGTGTCGGCTCCATCTCCTTTATTTCAACTGATTTGGCGAAAGATAAGCCGGTACGACTGGATGCTTGGGCTGATCGCCCTGCTGCTTCTAACATCGGGCCTGGCTTGGGCGCAGAACGATATCGTTTCGGAAATTAACGTAACCGGCAACCGCCGCATTCCCGCTGACACGATCAAGGCCCGTGTCTTCACCAAGCCTGGGGACATCTATGACGCCGCTTCCATCGAGCGCGATTTCAACTCGCTGTGGAATACCGGTTACTTCGAAGACATCAAGATTCTGCGCGAACAGACGCCCAAAGGATGGCGGTTGATCTTCCAAGTAAAGGAAAAACCTACCATCCGGGAAATTAATTATCTCGGAGCGAGTTCGGTTTCTACCAGCGACATTCTCGACCGTTTCAAGCAGGATAAAGTTGGACTTTCTGTCGAAAGCCAGTACGATCCCACGCGGCTCAAGAAAGCCGAAGTCTCGATCAAGGGATTGCTTTCCGAACATGGCCGGCAATTTGCCACCATTCGCACAGAAGTGCGCCCGATTCCACCGGCTGCGGTTGGAATTACGTTTGTGATCAAGGAAGGTCCGAAGGTCAAGGTCGGCAAGATCACATTTGTCGGGAATAAGCACATCAACAGCAGAATTCTACGGTCGGCGATGAAAAACCTGAAGCCCATTGGAATTCCGCATTCCATCTTCCTGGAAAACATTTTCGCCAAGACTTACGACGCCACCAAGCTCGACGAGGATACCGAGCGCGTCCGCATGGAGTTCCACAACCGCGGCTATTTCAAAGCCCTTATTAACGATCCCAAGACAGTGATCCACGATACTGGGCACAAAGGCGCACACATCCCGCTGATACAGTCTGGACCCGGCAAAGCCGTCGACATTACGATGCCGATCGAGGAAGGCGATCAGTACCGCCTGGGCAAAATCACATTCAAGAACAACAAAGCTCTCCCAAATAGCGCGGCTTTGCGCAACCTGATTCCCATCAAGGACGGCGAAATCTTCAGCCGCCAGAAAATCGCAAAAGGCATTGAGAATCTGCGTAAGGCTTACGGTGAATTTGGTTACATCAACTACACTGGCCTGCCGAATACCACGTTCGACGAGGATAAAAAATTGGTGAACGTGGAATTCGACGTGGACGAAGGCAAGCAGTTTTACGTGCGCCGCATCGAGTTCACCGGCAATACCACGACACGCGATAAAGTGATTCGGCGCGAACTGGCGCTCGAAGAGGGAGGAGTCTACAACTCACGCTTGTGGGAACTGAGCCTTCTGCGCCTTAATCAGCTTTCTTATTTCGATCAGCTCAAGCCGGACGATCCCAACGTGACCGATAAGAAGCTCGACGAGAAAAACGGCTATGTAGACCTGACGCTGCACGTCCACGAAAAGGGCAAGAACAGCATCGGACTCAACGGCGGAGTCAGTGGACTGGAAGGCGCGTTCATCGGATTGAATTATTCGACGAACAACTTCCTGGGCCGTGGTGAGACGCTGCAGGTTCAACTCAGCCTGGGTAATCTGGCGCGCAGCGCGCTGTTTGGGTTCACGCAGCCATATATGTTCGATCGCCCGCTGCAGTTCGGCTTCACCGTATTCGGCAATAAATACAACTTCAACCAGGCCCGCCAGCTTTCGATTTTCAGCGGACAAAATCTGAACTTGTCCAGCGCGGTGCTGCAGAACCTGCAGAATTATTCGCAATCTAGTGTCGGATTTACTACTTCGCTAAGCTATCCGCTGCACCGTTCATTTAAGCGCGTCGGTTTCACTTATTCGCTGGATCGCTCCACGCTTCTTCCCCTCAGCACCGCGTCCAAGAGCCTTTTCGATTTCATAGCGTTCCGTGGGATTTCCGGACCGAACGCTGTGAATGGAATTATCACCAGCAAAATCTTCCCAAGTTTTTCGTTCAATACATTGGACAGCGGAATCTCCCCGCACAGCGGCCATCAGCTCACGCTGGGAGCGGAGTTCGCGGGTTTGGGCGGAACGGTGAGGTCGATTCGTCCCATCGTGCAGTACAAACGTTTTTATCCGGTACAAAATCGGCGCAACGCGGTCGGGTTCAACGTGCAGGCGTCGTATATCAGCGGCTTTGCGGGACTGGTCGCTCCGCCGTTCCAACGCTTCTATATGGGCGGCGAATATGACATCCGCGGTTTCGACATTCGGTCTGTATCCCCTGTAGCGTACCTGCCAAGTTCGAATGTCATCACGTTGACCAATCCCGACGGATCGCCAGTTCCTAAAAATCCTTCCAATCCGCGGCAAGGCAACTGGACGATCCCAATCCCGGTAGACCAGATTGTGTTTCCTGGCGGCGATCTAAGCGTGTTCACGAACCTTGAGTACCGCATCACCATCGCGGGCCCGGTGGCAATCGCTCCATTTGTGGATACGGGTATCGATCCAATCCTCCGGCGCTCACAGTTGCAGATCGCGCAAGTACAGTACGACCAGGTGATCAGTACTTTCTTTGGGTGCCCGCAACTCGACGCCGGATTTAACTGCGTCGGTGGCAAGCGTTTGAATCCGGCGCCCGCGCAACAATTGCAAGTATTGAATGCAACCAACTGGCAGCCGCGTATGTCCACGGGAATAGAGCTGCAAATGTTCCTGCCGGTGGTGAATGCGCCGTTCCGCATCTACTGGGCGTATAACGCGTTGCGACTCGATGACAACGCCACGCCACCGATTACAATTACGCGCTCCATGTTCCCCTCTGGAGCATTTAAGGGTGCGGGCGATTTCACATTCGCGCAGGCAAAAGCGATTTACAATCCGAATTTCCTGCTACGCGAGCCCAGAAAGACATTCAGGTTCACGGTGGCCACCACGTTCTAACTTTGTCACGAACAAGGTTTGACGGGTCTGGAGTGGGGTCACTATAATGCTGTTGATCCACGCCATGCAGAACTTATGACGGTGGATGGCACGTCTATAGACGCGGCGTGTAACGCTGGCAATTTAGTGCGCCTTTTCCGACAGCGGCCGCTACCGCGGCGGGGATCTCATTCAGTCGGCCCAGCGTGAGCGGAAATACCGATTCGAAAGCGATAGCGAAGTTCATTCCCGGAAGCATGCTCCGATTACGCATGTTCCTAAGGAGTACAACCGATCCAATGAAAAGCAAGTTTTTGCAGTTTTCTCTGGCTGTTGCGGTTTGCGCGATTTCCGCGGCAGCTCAAACTGGCAGCCCTGCCTCTTCGTCGGCTTCAGGCTCTGCTCTGCCTTCTGCGCCCAGTGCCACACCCACCACAGGAGGCGCCGGCACGAAGATTGGCATAATCAACATCAACGAAGCCATTTTCGGGAGCAACGAAGGCCGCCGCGACGTCGAAGCACTGCAAAAGAAGTTCGAGCCCAAGCAGAACGAACTTAAGAGTCAGAGCGACGAACTCGATGGGCTGAAGAAGCAATTCCAGACGCAGCAGGACAAGCTGAACGACGACGCCAAGGCAACGCTGCAGAAGCAGATCGAAACCAAACAGAAATCTTTTGATCGCTCCGTGCAGGACGCACAGGAAGACTTCGGCGGCCAGCAGCAGGAAATCGCGAAACGCATCCTGCAGAAGATGGCGCCGATGATCGTGAAGTATTCACAGGAGAATGGCTTTGGCATGATCGTCGACGCTTCGAAACCGTGGCCGGAAAGTCCGGTGCTGTGGTGGGGCGAAACCGTTGACATCACCAAGCCGATCGTGGATGCGTACAATGTGCAGTCCGGCGTGCCCGCACCCGCTGCGCCTGCAAGCGGAGCTGCTACCAAGCCGCCCGCTTCGAAGCCCGCGACTGGAACGGCGCCAGCGAAGCCAGCAACTCCAGCCGCTCCCAAGCCAAACTAGGTTCTGAATCGTTCTCAGACGGACACCTCGCGTGTCCGAAAAGTTCCAGCAGGCCGCGTGAAAAACGCGGCCTTTTTATTTGCGCAAGTGGCGTCTGCATACGTCTCTGTTGGTGTCCATAGCAGCAAACAGATTTCACAAGGGAGGAGATCATGTTTGCTGACAGTATGGTGGAGACTTCGTGGGCGCAACAAGCGCGCCGCGGTTGGACCACGTTAACTTCGTTCGGATTACAAGTTGTGGTCGTAGGATTATTGCTTCTCATACCACTGCTCAGAACCGTGGGTTCGCCAACAGTGATGAGAACGGTCTCAACGCCCATCAGCATGGGCCGTCCTGAGCCTCCGTCAGCGACGCCGCCACGAACGGGCAGGAGTTCGCCTGCGCCCAGCAGTCCCACGACTGCTCGATTTGTCGCGCCGGGACATGTGCCTAACACAATTTCCATGACAGCGGACAATACCGCGCCCGAGCCACTCGGCGAGCGCTGCTCGGGCATCTGTGACAAAATCGGACTGCCGCCTGGAACCGGTGGTCCAGGAATTCCGTTTTCCGTCGGTGGGACAAGACCGGTACTTCCCTCACTCCCTCCACCTGCGCCGACCCATGTGTTCCGCACCTCGACAATACTCGAGGGTAGCCTGATTCGGCGTGTGCAGCCGATCTATCCGCAACTGGCGAAGAGTGCGCGCATCCAAGGGCCAGTCGTCCTGTTCGCAGTAATCAGCCGGGCTGGAATCATCGACAACCTGCGCGTAATGTCGGGCCACCCGATGCTAGTCCCTGCGGCGATCGATGCCGTCAAACAGTGGCAGTATCGCCCGTACATTCTGAATCAGGAACCGATTGAAGTGGAGACACAGATCACGGTGAACTTCATACTAGGGAATTAAAACTCAATATAGCGCCGCCGTCTCGGCGGCTGTCGTGGCGGCGTCGCGCTGCCACGACCGAGGGCGAGACGCCCTCGGGACAGCCGGCAAGATGTCGGCGGCTACCCTAGCATCAGTTCGGGAGTAGCCCCTGCGTAACCTCGGCGGGCGCGCTCATCCCGCTATAATCGCGAAAGTGGTAACTACCGCAGAAATCCTGAGCCGCGTGGCGACACGCCCTACGTGGGCCGAAGTTTCTCTCGCAACACTTCGTCAAAATTTTCGCACCGTGCAGAAGCATGTGGGAGCGAACGTCACCGTTTGCGCTGTCGTGAAAGCCGACGCCTACGGTCACGGCGCCGTCGAATGTTCACGAGCGCTCGAAGCGGAGGGTGCACGCTGGCTAGGAGTCACGTCTCTTGACGAGGCTATTCCGCTGCGTGAGGCCGGAATCCAGTCGAACATTCTGCTGATGACGGGTTTCTGGCGCGGTGAAGAAAGTGAGATCGTTCGCCTGCGACTCACGCCTACAGTGTGGGAGCCGTGGCATATCGAATCGCTCGAAACTGCCGCAGCAGCGCAGGGCGTTGAACGGCATCCTGTGCACTTGAAGGTTGACACGGGCATGGGGCGACTCGGTGTCGTCGTCGATGAACTTCCTGCCGTGCTCTCAGCGTTGAAAACGGCGAAGCACCTTTCGCTCGACGGACTTTCAACGCATCTTGCTTCTTCTGAAATCATGGATGCACCTTCGGTCGCCGAGCAGATGCGTAACTTTGACATCGCCCGGCGCATGGTGCGTGAGGCCGGTTTCGAGCCCAACTTTGTGCATGCCGCCAACACCGGTGCAGTCATCTCGCGGCGCGAAACGTGGGCTGAGTTCAAAGACCACGCCATGGTGCGCCCCGGCGTCGCACTCTACGGATACTACTTGCCGTTTCTACGCGCAGGTCGCGAAGTCAGCGGAGGGACGCTGCGCCTGCCGGTCAAACCGATTCTCACGTGGAAGACGCGTATTCTTTCGCTGCGCAATTTCGCCGCGAATCAACCACTCGGCTACGGCGGAACTTACGTGACCCAAGCTCCGGCGCACGTGGCCGTGTTGCCGGTGGGTTATGCCGACGGATACAATCGGCAGCTTTCTAATCGTGGCCGCGTCATTGTGCGTGAACACTACGCGCCGATCGTGGGCCGCATCTCAATGGATTTGACGCTGGTTGATGTCACCGGCATTCCGGGCGTAGGCGTCGGGGATGAAGTCATTCTGCTCGGCTCGGGCGCTGGTCTCAGCGTGGATGCTCTCGAGCATGCCGAACTGGCCAACAGCACGCCGTACGAAATTCTCTGCAACATTTCGAAGAGAGTGCCGCGCCGCTACGTGAGCTAAGTCACAAGTTAGCGAGTTCCACTTACCCGCGAAATACTGAGCGCCAACCACTGATCCCGACCGTTCCATGTTCGGGGCCGCAAGCGGCCCTCTTCGATTGCTACACTAAAAGGTTCATCATGTCTTCCCGTTACGCGCAGTGGATGTATGACTGGGAACACCGACTCACGTCGGTGGACGACAATCGTGTGGTGCGTCCGCTGGAGTGGGGCGTCGAATGGGCGCGCGAGTGGCCGTGCCGCAACGGTTTTCGCCCTGGCTATACACCAGACAATCCCGAGAAGTTTCTGATTGACTACAACCGCCGCATCCTCGCGGCGAGCGATGAATTTTATTCTTACTCGCGGCCGGTCGACTTCCGCCTCGAAAACCGCGAAGTGCAGGTTTTTTCCACGCGCGCGGTGCCGGATCCCAACCTTGAATCCAAAGTCAAAGGGACGTTTGCCGAGTTTCTGCGATTCACGTCGCCAGTCAAAACGCCGTATCCCGAAAACAATCTGGTGAATGCGCGCTGGTTCCCGACACGAGGACGCCGTGCCGTCGTGCTGCTGCCGCACTGGAATTCCGACGCTATAGCCTATGCCGGCCTATGCCGCGTGCTGAATATGCTGGGAATCGCCGTGTTGCGGCTGAGCATGCCCTACCACGACATTCGCATGCCAGCCGAGATCGGCCGCGCCGATTACGCCGTTTCCGCCAACATCGGCCGCACGCTTGATGCGGCTCGGCAGGGCGTGGTCGACGTTCGCTGCTGCCTCGACTGGCTCGAACAGCAGGGCTACACGCAGCTTGGCATCGTAGGCACTAGCCTCGGTTCGTGCTATGCGTTTCTTGCTGCGGCGCACGACCCACGTATTCGCGTGGCGGCGTTCAATCATGCGTCGACCTATTTTTCCGATGTTGTCTGGCACGGACAGTCGACGCGGCACATCCGCCAGGGCATTGAGCCACAGATTGATCTCGAACGACTCCGTCAAGCCTGGCTGGCGATCAGCCCCATGTCATTCTTCCAGCAGTTCTCGCGCTGGCCGAAGAAATCGTTGATCATCTACGCCAAGTACGATCTGACATTCCTTCCCGAGTTTTCGCGCCAGGTTGTCGAAGAGTTCGCGCGTCATCGTCTTGACCATAAAGTCGCAGTGCTGCCTTGCGGTCATTACACAACGGGAGAAACGCCGTACAAATATATGGACGGCTGGCAACTGGTGTCGTTTCTGCGGACGGCATTCTAACGGCGTTTTAGAGCAGACAGTTCGTTGGTACTGAGAAGGGCACGAGTTCTACTCGTGCCAGCTAGAGTCACGCGTAGGGAACGGCTTTAGCCGCTGAGGTGTGCCTTCGAAAGCAAACCCAAGTGGCTAAAGCCACACCTTTATCGGCTCGTTGTGGCACGACTGGAAGTCGTGCCCTTCCCGAGTGTGCCTTCCGGTTGGTGCGGATCTCACAGAGCAAAATGGCAGTGTCCAAAGCTGACGCTGCGACAGTTTAGAATGTGGACTTGGAGCCTGCTGCCAATCCCGACACGATCGTTGAATCTCGGCGCGGCGAATTTCTCATTAGCACTGATCCGGCGCGGCTTGATCTAGACATGATTTACGAATTCCTGACGAATTGTTACTGGACCAAAGGGATTCCAGGGGAAGTTGTGGCGCGATCCATCGAGCATTCGCTGTGCTTTGGCATTTATGATGAATCACAGGAAAAATCCCCACTTCTCGCAAAACCAGCGAGAAATGGGGCACCCCAGATCGGATTCGCGCGTGTGATCAGTGATTTCGCCACAATCGCTTATCTCGGCGACGTATTCGTGCTCGAATCGCATCGCGGACGCGGGCTGAGCAAGTGGATGATGGAGTGCATCACGCAGCATCCGGCGCTCCAAGGTCTGCGGCGATGGATTTTGCTCACGCGCGACGCACACAGACTTTATTCGCAATTCGGATTTACGCCGATAGCCGCATCGGAACGCTATATGGAACTGCACAACCAAGATGTATACGAGATCAGGAAAACGACATGACAAACTCCAGGATGTACCGCCCTCTGTATGAAAACGATCCGCAGATTGCCGCCGCGATTGATAACGAAACCCGGCGCCAGCACGAAGGACTCGAGTTGATCGCCTCAGAGAACTTCGTTAGCGAAGCCGTGCTCGAAGCCGCGGGTTCGGTGTTCACGAACAAATATGCGGAGGGATATCCCGGCAAGCGTTACTACGGCGGCTGCGAGTTTGCCGATGTCGTCGAGAACTTGGCGCGCGACCGTGCCAAGCAACTGTTCGGCGCGGAGCACGCCAACGTTCAACCCCACGCTGGTTCGCAGGCGAACATGGAAGCGTACGCTGCCGTGCTGCAACCGGGCGATACGATTCTCGGGCTAAACCTCGCGCATGGCGGACACCTCACGCATGGCCATCATCTGAATTTTTCGGGCAAGACCTACAAGATCGTTCCCTACGGCGTCACCAAAGAAACGGAAACGATCGACTACGACGAGTTGGAAAAGCTGGCCGAGAAGGAACGGCCTAAGCTGATCATCGGCGGAGGCAGCGCGTATCCTCGCATCATCGATTTTGCGCGCATGCGGCAGATCGCCGACAAGGTCGGCGCGCTTTTCTTAGTTGACATGGCACACTTTGCCGGGCTTGTGGCCGGAGGCGTTCATCCTTCGCCCGTGCCGCACGCGCACATCGTCACTTCGACCACGCATAAGACGCTGCGCGGGCCGCGGGCGGGGATGATTCTTTCCAAGGCCGAATTCGCACAGGCGATCGACAAAGTAGTGTTCCCTGGCATGCAGGGCGGCCCGCTGATGCATATTATCGCAGCGAAAGCAGTGTGTTTCCAGGAAGCGATGCAGCCTGAATTCCGTGATTACGCACGGCAGGTTGTGGCCAACGCCAAAGTGTTGGCGCAATCGCTGGCCGATGAAGGATTCCGCATCATCTCCGGCGGCACCGACACACACCTGATGCTGGTCGACGTCTTCTCCAAGGGCATGCTCGGTAGCGAGGCGGAGAAAGCCTTGGGAGATGCCGGCATCACGGTGAACAAGAACGCGATTCCGTTCGACACCAATCCGCCCATGAAGCCAAGCGGCATTCGCATCGGCACTCCGGCACTGACGACGCGAGGAATGAAGGAATCCGAGATGCGCCAGATCGGCCGCTGGATCGCCGAAGCGCTCTTGCATCGCACGGACGCGGCAGTGCTCGGGAAAGTTCGTAAGCATGTGCTTGATCTGTGCGAAGCGTTTCCGCTCTACGCAGAACGCAGGACGAAAGCGCAGGCGGAAGTGCGAGCGTAACTAACTGCGCCTCAGGTCGAGCTTCGCTCGACGGACGACCGTCCCACATGATTCTCGATTCCTCTGGGTTCGTGAGCGCCCCTGTGGTTAAATGCCATCGGTGAAGATCGCCATCGACATCCGGCGGATGACCGAGTTTGGCGTAGGCACCTACATTCGTAACGTCGTCCGTGCGCTGGGCCGGCTTGATCGCGAGAACAAATATCTCCTCATCGGCACTCCCGCCAAGGTGCAGGAAATCGGTTCGCTCCCACCCAACTTCCACACAGTGGCACTGACCAATCCGGAACAATCTGTGCAGGGATACCGCGAATTTCGCACTGCGCTCAAGCGGCTGAACTGCGATCTCGTTCATATTCCGAATCTTTTTTCGGTGCCTCGCGGGCTGCCCTGTCCGTATGTGATGACGGTGCATGATCTGCTCGAACACATGGCGTGGGGCAGCGGGCAGAGCGGATTCTGGCGCTCCATGCATTTTCAGTTGACAAGACGAGTGCTGCGCGGCGCGGCACGGATTTTTGCGGTATCGAATTTTACGAAGAACGAGATCGAGAAGTTGTTCGAGATTTCCCCCGATTGTATCGAGGTGGTGTACAACGCGATTGATGAGCGCTTCCTTCGCGGGCACGCCAGCCAGGCCGACCGCGAACTGATCGCCCAACGATATCAGGTGTCGTACCCGTTTCTGCTTTACGCTGGACGTATCAGCCCACACAAGAATGTTGTGCGTATGATCGAGGCTTTTTCGGCGCTGAAATGCGAGTTGGGGCGCGATCAGGCTTATCCCGATTTAAAGCTCATCATTATTGGAGACGATCTCTCCGGCAATCCCGATCTGCGGCGCACTGTAGTTCGCAGTGGAGTGCAAAACGACGTGCGCTTTTTGGGATTCATCCCGATTGAAGTGCTGCGGACCTTCTACGACGAAGCAAAGATATTCGTCTTCCCTTCACTTTATGAAGGCTTTGGTCTGCCGCCGCTGGAAGCGATGGCGCACGGCACGCCCGTGGTCACGTCGAATGTATCGTCTTTGCCGGAAGTAGTAGGCAGCGCCGCAGTGCTGGTGAATCCCGAAAATGTCTTCGAGATTATGCGCGCACTGCACCGTGTGCTCGTGGATCCGGTTCTGCGCGAGCGTATGAAAGAACGCGGTTATCAGCAGGTTGCGAAATTTTCCTGGGATACGTCCGTGCGGCACATTTTGGACGTGTATCGGCAAATCGCTTCGGACCAACCTCGGGCGTCGGACCTCCGACCTCAGACCTCGGACCTAAGTGCTCATGGCTGAGGTCCGGGGTTTGACGCCTAAGGTTCGGTTACTTGAGCAGGGGTTGGCCAGGAGACGCAATTGCAAGTTTGTGTAGCTTGGCGGTGATGCGTGTGCGATCGGCGTCAGTCTTGGTGGCGGCGAGGCGCTTGCGCAGTTGGAGAATCTTCTCTTTGCGGGTACGGCGCCGGCGAATCTCAGGCCGGCGGCTGGGTGCGGACATTCAAATCTCCTCTCAAAAACTTCTCCTAGTATTCAATCGAACACCTGAGAAACTGTCAAATATTCGGCCAGGAAACCTATAGGTACAGAACCAGCCACGATTCCCACAACATTCTCATCCGCTGACTCTTGAGACGGGGAAAATTAACAGACTGTTAACATTCGAGTGATTGTTCTGTAATAGCCTCTGTTCGATACTTCTTCTGGGTTTTTCTCGGTTTTACCAACTACATCGTTGGCTTTTCTCTGGTTTAGGGAGAATTACATGACGAAGTCTCTGTCTTTTGTCTTGGTTATCTCGCTTCTGTTACTGGTTTCTGGTGCGGCTTTCGCTACATCTGGGGGAGAGTTGCTCTCATTCCAGGGACTCGGTAGCGAGCAGCCAGTAGCCAATTTTTATAATGGCGGCGGCTTGTCCAGCACTCCAAATTTCGGAGTAACATTCTCGTCGAACTTCCTGGGATTGAAATCGCCGCCGGGATCGTTCCTGCCTGATCCAACCGGCACACCGGCAATCTTCATTTGCCCTGGTGGTGTTGCGGCGAACTGCAGCAGCGGCTCAAGCGTTGGTGTAATGAACGTTGCCAACGGCTTCTCAAGCGGGATTGATTTCTTCTACGCTGCTGGGAAAACCGAGACTGTAACGGTGTGGAGCGGTGCGAACGGCACGGGGACCATCCTTCTGACGATTACGCTTTCCCCAAATTCCTGCACGCAAGGTGGGAATATTTGCCAATATCAATGGTCTCAATTTGGACAATCGTTCTCAGGCACAGCGCATTCGGTCACCTTTTCTGGACCGGGCGACCAATTCGGCCTTGCGGATATTACGCTGGGATCGAGCACAACGGCGATTCCGGAACCTTCTCCCGTATACCTGTTAGGAGCGGGATTGGGAATACTAGGGCTTGGCAAGATCCGCCGATTCTTGATTGCCTGAAACTAAGTTTCGCTTTAGTTGAAAGCAGCGCGCCTTAAGGCGCGCTTTCTTTTTGAACTGTTTTCGTCTAGGCGTGCACTCCATCCCCATCTCGCCCTGGCGGGGCCTAAGAACACTCAATACAACTGTCATGCTTCGACTGCAGCCTGCCCACAACCCCGAATATTGATAGATGGTAGCGATGCTTTAGTGAAAGGACGATCCCTTCGTCAGACTTCCCTTCTACTGCTCGGCAACCGTAACGCTTGGATGTTTGTTGGTTGGGGACTCGTCGATGGAAAAGATGATGTTCCCGTTCGTCACAGAGACTACGCCGCCGCCCATTGTTCCGGTGCCGTTTTGAGTTACGCTGTATGACCCGCTTAGCTGCTGATTCGTCTGGAGTAGATAGCAAGTCGACGCGGGGCAAAAGTAACTCGTGTCGGCGTAGCTCACATCCTGGAAGAACGGTTGCGGTGCAGGACCGAGACTCCCGCTCGTAGTCGAGGATCCATTGGGCACTGCATACACATCGCCCTCGAGGTTCGCGGTGAGCGGATCCTGACTCTCATCAGTTCCGTAAGCGTAGTTTCCAGCAACATACAAGTTTTGGAATGGCGGCGGAGGAGCCGTCGCCGGCGTCTGGAATTCCAGGACGCCCGATTGCGCAGTGTTATCGGTGCCCACCAGGAAGCCCGTCACGCAAGCCGCCGGTGTACTGCAGTCGGTACGCGTTCGCGCTGCCGGTGGCGGGATCAGATACGCCACGAAAAGATGGGCGCCGAGCGTTTGCCCCTGATTCGGTGCGGAGAAAACTGTACGTCCGGTGTTTGTATCAACCTGATACTCACCAGAAACTTGGGTTGTACCGAGTGTTGCAGCTTGATCCTGGTAGACGGTTCCACTTGCGACATTTCCTTGCCCATCAAAGCCGAGAACACCGATACTGACGTCGGGTCCGGCGAAGGCCAGACCACTCATTTGGAACATGTGGCTGTTCTGCAAAGATGCAATGCTGAAACTGGAAGCCGTCGCGATGGCTTCTCCACCGACGATGGGATGTCCGGCGGCCAGCTGATCGGTGGTAGCTACGATGGCCTCGTTCGCGCTGATCGTGTAGATGGCAACTCCGAAACTAGATTGGCTGCTCAGGCTGAGCGTACCCGACCACCGTCCGTTGGAGGAGCCAAAATTTGAATCAGCAGTTAAAGTACCGGAGCCGCTGGTTGTGTTGACATTGCAGGTCGGGTTCGTGCCGCAGGTCCCACCATCATTGACGTCCGCAGCCACCGACGACAGGCTGCCCGAACTTGCCTGGAAAGATCCAGCCATGGCAAAGCGCTGCTGCACTGAATCCCCACCGCTAAGCCCGAAAGCGTAAGGGCCGCTCAGCCCGCTGGAAAAAACAGACGAATCCTGAACTCGCAATATGCCGGAAGCGCGCGTTCCAGTGCCGATGTTGTCATCGAACTCGATGATGTGGCCTGCGGTGAAGGTGCCGCTCGCTTGATTGCTATTCTGATCAAATCCGCAGCCCTCCAAACTGGTGTTGGTTACCTGATTGAAGGTGAAGTGATTGGTGCATCCACTCAGGGTGAAGTTAAAAGTGACTGGCAGGGAGCCTTGCGAATCGGAGAGAGAGAGCGCCATGCAGCCGCGGCTGCGGTCGAACAAGTTGGGACCACCAACGCCGAATTCTCCCTCTCCGTATGCTGAAGTGCCGATAATGTACCAACTACCCGTCTTCTGGACGGTGAGCTGGCGATGGCCTGTACTGCGAGTTATGTCAACGGTGCCTCCGGTTGCATTGCCTGCGCCATCGAGCGTTACGCTGCCAGCGATGGCAACGGGGCCGCTCGCGTCGAAGCCTCGCAGTAAAAATGCAACGGGGCCTGTCAGAAAAGCATCGGGATTAAACTGGCCGTTCAAAAGTGGCGATTGATTCGCTTGCGAACAGGAAACCAAAGGAACGTCTTCCATATTGCTCAGCGTCACAAGCGTCAGGCCGGGATACGGCAACTGGCTGTCATACACTGCGAATTGCGTGTTGTAGCAGCCGGTGTTTGCATTGCCGCACTGACCATTCGCAGTCGTATCGTTGTCCGGGCTGGTAATGCCTGAGATAACCTGAACTCCTGAACTCGATATCGCCGTGTTGGTCGACACACTGGTCGCCGCCGGGTTGCAGGTAAAGTTCGCCTGCTGGGTAGAATTCATCACCAAACCAGGAGGAAGCGTGCTTTGTTGTTGGCCTTGTACACTCGTAGGGGGAGACTGGCACCAGAAGTATGGCGGCTGAGTTCCGGAAGCGATCAGTGCCGTCTGCGGGTAAGGAACGCCGCGATTTCCGTTTTGCGAATCGTTGAATGCGCTCGGGTAGTTCGGAACCTGCACCTTCGGCGAAGGCGGCAGGACCACTACATTGAAGGTCGCCGGCGGTGTGCAAGCGCTACTCGTCTGGGAACTGCAATTCGCGGGCGCGGTGGAGTCGGAGACCTGGAGCGTGAAAGTCGAGCATCCTGCCACAGTTGGAGTGCCTGTAAGCAGTATTTGAGATGAGTCGCTTCCTGGCGTGAGCACAAGTCCCGGGGGCAGCGAAGATGTGCCCGACGATAGCTGCCATGTGTAGGGCGGAACGCCGTTTTGGACAATGATCGGGCCCATCGACTGAAACGTGTTCACCTGCATGGTTGCCGTGCCTTTTGATATGGGCGGAGAGATGAGCGTCCCGTTCGGTGGACAGCAGGGAGTAAAGTTCGTGCACCCTGTGCCGTTATATGAAAACGAGCTCGCGTTGGTCATTGAAATCTGTGCGGCGAGTTGCACAGTGAGTGTCGCAGACTGATTTGACGCGGTGGCAATGACCACATCCCCTGTGACCGGGTTACTGTTTGGGCATGTCCCTGCCGTCGTTGGCGCCACATAGGTGGCTGTGGTTCCGGTCGCCGTCAAGGCGCCGCCAGCAAACGTTCCCGCCGGTTTCCCGGACAGGCACCCGGTCTGCAAGGTCCAGGTGGCGCTCTGGCTGACAGTCAAATTGATGCTCTCCCCGAGATCAATAATGGGGCTGCTGGCTGGAGAGACGAACTTTAACGCGACCGGAGATGTCTTTGAACTGGAGCATCCGGTCATCCAGATCAACAAAACACAGCAGAGATACATCAGCAAACGAGGAGCAGGACGCTCACTTGTGACCACAAAAACCCTCCGCAACCATTAGAGTGATCGGGCCCGCGTTCGCATGGTACCCGATTGCGATTCGGTGCTTTTCCTGCGACTGACGAGGAACTTAAAGGTCGCATGCTATCGAATTTACTTACTGATGCGACGCAGAGTTGCCTTGCGATGAATTCTTATCTGCCGCAACATCGACCTTGGCGTTTCCCGGCTCAGGCTTGGCAGGCTCTGGCAAACTGCTCTTGATCCAATCAAACAATCGCCCGTGCGATTCTCTCTCTCCCAGAACGTCGGCAGTTTCAAAACGGGCGACCACTGCCTGCTTCGGAGCAGCTGTGCGGATGCTCTCCTTGCACTCCATCGGTGTATCTGCCAGTTGGCGGATCTGCTGAATACGAATCGGAATCTTCAACTTAGGCAGCCATTTCACAGGTTCGAGCGGTGCGACTTTCTTGAGAAATGCCGGCTTTACGTATAGAGCACGATCGGGATCCTGTGAAACCACATCCGATTTCGCCAGAAAATCCGGCCAGTCTCCCCAGGGATCGAGCGTATCGATCGCTTTAATGCGCGGATCGGCAGCCGCTGCCAGAATTGCGATCGCGCCTCCGGAACCTTCTCCGAACATGCCCACGCGATTCATATCCAAATCACCGCGCTCGGCGAGATAGTCGAGGATGAACTTTATATCATGAACGGTGCTGCCCAAAGATTCCTGTAATTCACTTACGAACCACTGTTTCATCGGACGGTCATGAAAACGCGAGCCGGTCAACGCTGAAACAAAGCCCACAGCCGCTACACCGCCGCTGGTGACGCGGCGGGCCCAGGCATCGCTCTTAAAACGATCTGTGTCCTGCATATATCCATAGAGGTAGAGCACAGCAGGGGGCTTCTCTACACCCTTGGGTTTCAAGATGTACAGATCGATCGGATCGCCCGGACGCCATTTCACCTGAACCAGTATTCTGGTGAATGTGTCTTGCACATCGTTCATGGCAACCAGGGGTTTTTCCGGTTCCAGTTTGCTGGTCCCGATCGCCAACGAACTCCAATCTTCCTGAATCGTTTCGTAGGTCGGAACTCCCGCGATTGGATCGTAGCCTGGCGGTAAAGTAGGTCTGGGATAGGCGGGTTCCTGCTTAGGCTGTACCGGAGGGGCAGGCACGGTCGCAGGAGTTGCAGCGGGAGGTGCTTTCTTTGTATCTGATTCCGAGGACTGCTGAGCGAAACTGCTAACGCTGACAAAAACGACTAGAATGATTGCCTCAAGTAAAAAGGCAAAGTATTGACGAGACGACTTAACGAACTGCATTGGACCTCCCTACCCAACTTAGGACTTGGTTCCCTAGATTTTGGCTTTCCTAGACTCTAGCTTTCAGTTTTCCCTAGAATTCGTAGCGTTTTTGTCTAAGGATTTTCCTAGAAGCCATCTCATAAATTGGCGAAGGATTGAATTGTTGCATTCCCCTCAGGGCTAAAGCCCGTGTCTTTTTGAGGCCTTGGCGGGCACGGCTGGAAGCCGTGCCCTTCCCAAAACCCATTTACGAGATACCTTCTAGCCTTCCCGTGATACAGCCGCTGCGATCGCGAATTGTAACAGTGCAATATTTCTATTCCGTAACAAAACGACCGGGGAAAACGAGGAGCTGACTTCACTCCGCGTTTTCCCCATGCCGTGTAGCGAATCAACCAACAACTTGCTTACTGGTGCAGGTTGTAGATTTCGAGCGGATAGTGTGCACCGTTGACGGTCGCACCACCCAGATCAAGATAGTAGTCAACATCGGCCTGCACGGTCTTCACCGTGCCGCCCACGTCGCCACCCGCATCGACGAGACAGGTCGCGTGACCTGACGTACCGCCTTGCAACGCCACGTTGGTAAACGTGCCATCGCCGATCGTGCCCGGAGTGAATGGAGCGCAACCGGAGTGTCCGTTGTTCGGCGGGACAGACGAGTTTTCAAAGTGGACGCGGAAGACGCCCAGGTTCAGGTTGCCGACCCAGCACTGAGAAACACCCGTCGGGCAATGTGTGGTTCCGAACGTCAGGCCGCTCAGGAACGGAACGAAGTCAGACAGCTGCTTCGCCGATCCCGGAGCACCCTCGGACTGGGCATTCGCTACCACGTTCAGAACTGCCAGTGGCGTGGTGACGGTGCCCATCGTGGCCGTCTTGGTGGCGATGTTGGCAAATGTCACGATGCGCAACATCGACCAGAGCGGGTACTTGCCGTTGTAGATGTTGGTGAACGGAATCTGATCGCAGGGGAAGTTGTAACCCGTGACCTTGTTGATGACTCCGCATTGTGGGAAGTTGTTCGAACCGTTGAAGTTTTCAATCGCAGGAGCGGAAACAGTCAGCGGGTAGCCGCCGCCAGGGGTTGTAAACAATGGATCAATTGCGTCCACCGTCAGGTAGTGCCCCAGATACTGCGAGCAGGTCACGCTGCCGCTGGTGGCGGTACCGGCCGGCCCGACGCAAGCTGGCTGGAAGTTGGAATAGCCCCAGAAGGCATAACCAATGCCGTCCGTGACGCTCCAGCCGGAGACCTTGCTGTTCAGCAGGCCGAGGGTTGCCTTGACCATCTGACCGGTGCCGATGGCGCGGACCTTCAGGCCCTTGCCGCAGCCGTTGGTGGTGTCAACACTGCCAGTCTGGTAGAACAACGGATCGCCGCAGTTCTGCGTTCCGTTCGGAGAAGGCGTGCAATTCGGGCTGTTGGTGCCGGCGGACCAGCCGAAAGCCGGGCCTCCGGGCAGTGTGCCACGAACATCCAGTTCCTGGCTGCTTTCCTGATCGCTGACCCAGCTCGGGCCGGCGAGAGTTGTGGCAGTGGTGATCTTGTTCAAGCCAATCATCACGCCCGTGGGAGCCTGCGCATTGAGGCCGCTGCCGCTGTACGTGCGCACACCGGTGAACTCAAACGTGTTGTAGGTGCCGGAGAGTGGTTCGCGAAGTACGGCCTGAATCGGCTGGCCGGCTCCGGGAATTGATCCGCCATAAGTTCCGCTGAATCCGCCCGTCGAAGTGACCGAGGGCAGAAGATCGCCGGTGCAGGAATCCACACCTTCGTAAATCTGGGCGAGAACTTTATGCAAAACGTCCTTGTGTAGGTAGTTGGTGGGCTGGCCGACGCCGAAGCCGTAGCTGCTGGTGCTGTCCGCGTTGTTGACGAAAACAACGACAGGCGAAGCGCCCAGGCTGACCGTGGTTCCGGTCGGGACGTTTGCTGCAGCCGTGTAAGGATCAACCCCCTTCAACGCGAAGTTGAGCGGGAAGAAAACCGAACCCTGATTGAAGGAGTCGAACACCGGGCAACCAATCACTTTCGCGCCCGTTCCGGTGGAACCGCAGTTTGAGTTGTTGTAGCCCAATCCATACATGCTGTTCGTGGTGTTGTAAGAGCTCAGAGCGCGCGTGGTAGCGTACAGAGCATCTTCCTGACGAATATCAGTATGGGCTGCGTTGAAGTAGCAGTACTCGGTCATAGTACCGACCGTGCCGGCACTATCCAAGGATTGATTGCCGCAATAGGCTTGCGGGAGTGCCTGGGTCTTGTTCGAGCAGGTTCCGGTGCAAGTCGGGATAGGTTGAGCTGTGAGAAAAGATGTGATGGCACCCGGAAGAACAGCTCCTACAGGGCTGCAAGGTAGTCCAGGGACTACGTTAGCGCAAGCAGCCGCTGCCCAGTGATTGTTGGGGTCGTCAAAGCCGAAGCAGTCAGCAACAACTCCAACGCGAGGAGCAGTCAGCTTTCCGTAGCAGTAGAAGTCCTTCACGCCTTGGACTGAATCTGCCTGGTAGCCGACATACACGTTGCAGGTTGCATTGTTGTCGTAGATGACCCAAGTCTTCAGGCCTTTATCGACGAGATTAGGGGTTACACGCGTATCAACGACTTCTGACGTTGAACTTGACCAGACGTTGGATCCGGCGCCGGCTGTATCAAAAGCGCCGAATGCAAGGGTGTTGAACTGAGCCGAGGAACCGATGCCCACGTATTGGACAGCGATCCCGCTGCTACATGCCTGGCCGAAGCTGCTGCCGGCTGCAAGCAGTACTGTCGCCATGAGCGACAGCGCGAGAACTAACATCTTCTTCGACATTTTCTCGTGCCTCCTTAGGTTGCACTTGGGTTGGTGGAGTGTGGGTTGGTGTTTCGCTGGCAGAGAATTTGAGAAGTGGCCGATGGTATCCAAGTTTTCTCGGCGCCTCCCGCATCCGCCGCAAATCACGCCTCGTTCGCACGCGACGAATCGAACGGAAAGACTGTTAACGTTCAGACTTATTGGGATTGCGCATTACATTCGCGCGCAAGTACTATGGCTGACTTCAGTTACGTGGGAATGACCGTTCCGTGAATAGTCCGTGAATTCTCGAATACAAAAGGAAAGCGTTTTCCACAAATTTGGAACGCAGGATTTGATGGCAAATTCCACGCTTCGTCACCTGAAATTAACGCGCGCTTCATCGTCTTGTAACAATTGACCTTTACGCTTAACCACTCCGTTTGCTTGGCTGGCACCCCGATCTAAGTAATTTTTCTCATCCTTGAAGAGTTCGACGTGGGAGGGTCACTCGTGAGAGTTCTCCGGTCTTGGTTGTTTACTGTTGTGATTACCGCTGGCATCTTATTGTGCATATTGTGTACGCCGATTGCCTCGGCCAGCGCTTATGTTGCGGTCCCACAAGGCCAGGGATCTTCACTGCATGGATTCGTGATCGTCGGCCGCGGCACGCCGATTCCGAACGCGAATGTGACCGTGGAAGGAACCGCCGGAGCACAGGCTGCCACTACGAACGCGGCCGGTGAATACACGATCAGCGGTCTTGGGACGGGCGATTGCCATATCCGGATCAGCGCCTCCGGCTTCGATCCTTACGAAGCCACAGTATCCCTCACTGCAGGAACCAAACGGGAAGTCGACGCGGTCCTTTTCCCTACCCCCGCTCCGCCGGAACCAGCTCCGAACATCGCAGCTCCAGAAGCTGCTCCTGTAGCCACGCCTGAGCAGAACCCTGCGCAAGGCAATGAAGCGCCAATAGTACCGCAGCAGGCCGCCCCGGTTCAGCAGACCGTAGCCGCACAAGGTTTTTCGGTCAAGGCGGAAAAGGGTAAGGCTGCGCTCTACGGCATCGCGACAGATCAATCCGGTGCGGTCATTCAAGGAGCATCTGCGACCGCAACCGGCCCCGGCGGGCCCGTCACCGTTAATGCCAACACGCTTGGCCAGTATGTATTCAACCGGCTCGCACCCGGGCAATACAAACTGTCAGTTTCCGCTCCCGGCTTTGCTCCATTTGAAACTGACGTCACCGTGGCGGCTGATCAGGCATTGCAACTTGACGCGCCATTGCAGCCGAAAGGCAATGTGACTGAAGTGAATGTGCAGGGCGCAGGCGCGACGGAGATTCAGACCGAGAGCGCCCATATTGAGGGGACGATTACTCAGAAGGAAGTTTTGCAAACGGGTTTGAATGGCCGCAACTTTACCCAGCTTATTGCCTTAGCGCCGGGCGTCAGCAATCAGACCGGACAGGATGAGGCTCTTGTCGGCGTCAAGGGCAGCGTGAAATACAGCGTGAACGGCGGTCGAGTTGAATACAACAATTTTGACGTCGATGGAAGTGATGTTCTTAATGCCGGTCTGAATGGCGCAGAGAGCACATTAATGGTCTACCCGAGCCTGGATGGCATTCAGGAAGTGAAAGTACTGACTTCCAACTACGGCGCGCAGTATGGCCGCAGCGCCTCCGGTACGGTCCTGGTAACGACGAGGTCAGGCACACACGATTTCCATGGCGTGGCTTACGACTTTATCCGCAACGAATTTTTCAACGCGCGCAATTACTTTGATGAAACACCCAAGGCCCCTCTATATCGCAGGCAAGACTTCGGGGGTGCGATTGGCGGACCTTTGACCATCCCGGGAGTATTCAACACCAAACGGGATAAGACGTTCTTTTTCTGGTCGGAGGAGTTTCGTCTGGAGAAGACACCGCAGGAATTCAACCAGGCAGTGCCCACTCTGAGTGAGCGAACGTTCGTAACTACATCCCAAGTAGGTGTCACAAATTGCCCGGCCCTATCCGGTGGGGCTGATGGGACTTGTGCCAATTTTCAGGATGTCTGCCCGCCACAGGGAACGGCATTGGATCGCAGCCAGTTCCCGGATTGCCCGGCGGCTGCGGGCGGATCGCCAGAGTTCTTCGTTCCAGTTTCACCTACGAGCCAAGCCATTCTGAATACTGGCATGATCCCACTGCCGAACTCTGCAACAGGATGCAACTCGAGTCTGGCTGGTACCGTCAACGTTCAGACAAACCAACCCAATATCCCATGCTACGTTGCCGTAATCTCCCCCTCGACTTACTGGCGGGAGGAGCTCGGACGTTTTGATCAAAGTATCACTCAAAATTTGCACTTGATGGCCCGCTATATTCACGACTCCTGGGATACAACACAAGCCACACCTCTGTGGGGATATGTCCAGAATAGTTTTCCTACCGTTCAAGAGAGACTGAACGGCCCGGGCACAAGCATGGTCGTTCGGTTAACCGACACGATCAGTCCAAAACTGCTTAACGATTTCGTGGTGAGTTACGTGAACGCGCACATCACGCTGCGCGAGCAGAATGGCCCGGGGGCAAGCGTGGTTAACAACGCGATTCAAAACTGTGCCGATAACGGCGGTGCTAGCGGTTGCATGAGTTACATCTTCCAAAACAACGCAGGTGGGAAACCGCCGGGGATTGTCATCGGCGGCACCAACGCACAATATGGTGGCAACGGTTTCACCGTCGACCCATCCTACGCCCCCTGGGATCATACCAATCCGACATATAGTCTGGGAGACGACGTGGGCTTAAGCCTTGGGCACCACACACTGCATTTCGGAGTGCAGATCGTAGACGCACAACGAAGCGAGACTAATGGCGCGATTGGCGCCGCCACAGGAGATTTGCAGGGTTTGTTGACATTCAGCAACCAGAACAGCATTACCAACGGCAACGCATTCGCTGATTTCCTACTCACCGGCTCGGAGCAAACCAACGACACTAGCCACATCAAGAGCTACCAGCAGGACAGCGCACAACTCAAGTATTACAACAATTACTGGATTACCGAACCCTACGCGCAGGATGATTGGCGCGTTACGCCACGCCTCACCGTAAACGTTGGTCTACGGCTGAGCCTGTTTGGAAACTATCACGAGAAAAACAACAATGCCTGGAACTGGATAGCCAGCAAATTCACGCCCGTCTCCGGGGTTACGATTGCGGAGGTCGGGGCGAATCAAGCTCCAGGCGGTTATTTGGCAGAAAAGGACGGAATCACGCCGATTCCCTTCAGCCCAAATAATCTTGGCTTCAGTAGTCTACCTTCGGTGATCACCAATGGCCTTGTTCATTGCGGGACGGGTGGTGTTCCCTCCAGCTGCATGAGCACTCACTACCTGAATCCCGCGCCACGCATCGGGTTTGCCTGGGATCCGAAGGGAGACGGCAAGACATCCATTCGGGGCGGATACGGCGTGTTCTTCGAACACGGCACTCCAAAGGAAGCGAACACGGGATCGTTGGAAGGAAACTCACCGCTGGTGCTGACGATGACAGATCCTTTCCCGTTCCCCGGTTACAACGGCATCGGCCTGGGCGGCGCCAACAATACGACCCCGCTTGCCTTTCCACCGGATGTCACTTCTATTCCTACCAAGGCTGTCTGGCCCTACGTGCAGCAGTGGAGTTTCAGCGTGCAGCGCCAGCTACCGAAAGACATGGTCACATCGATCGCCTATGTGGGAAGCAAGGGAACGCACCTGAACGCCGAACTGCAAATTAATCAGCTCACACCTCCGCCGACAGGGCCGGATACGGGGATTCTTCCTGCGGGGAATCCATATCTTCCAGGCCAGCCGATTCTCACGACGCTGGGGCAATGCACTTTCAACTTTGGACCGAACCCTAACAGTTTAGCCGGAAGCTCTTTCGGCAGTAACGGTACAACAACCATCTTCTACGGCCAGCCGGCGTTCACTAATATGTTGGCTGCCTGCTTCGGGACAGATGTTGGCAGCCCAAATGGCTCTCCTTCCCCCGGAATACTGCGCCCCTACTTTGGATTCGGACGTGTTCTTTCGCTGCAAAATATCGCTGACTCGCAATATCACGCGCTTCAATTTACTTTGCGCCGCACTCGTGGACCGCTGACGATGGGTGTTTCTTACACTTACAGTCACTCGCTGGATGACTCTTCTGACCGCTCGGACTCAACGTTCGTAAATTCGGCGAATATCAAATCCAGTTGGGCGAGTTCGAGTTTCGATCAGCGCCACTTGTTCAACTTCAATTATGTTTACGATCTGCCGAAATTAGCCAGTACATTCCGCAGATGGACCAGCTACCGCAGCGCGGATGACGGCGGAGACAGTCAAAGCGCTCAGGGGCCGAAACGAGATGGAGGACTTCTGCATGCATTGCTGGATGGCTGGCAGCTTTCCGGCATCACTACGTTCCAGTCCGGCACACCTTTCAGCGTGATCAACGGCGGCAGCAACAATCTTGGTATTTCGGTTCTCGACAACGCGGGCATTGCAAACGGAGCAGGAGCAGGATCGTTCCCCGATGTGCTCGCCAGTCCGCGAAGTGCTTTGCCCAATGGTGTGCGGCGCTTCAACACTCAAAGCATCGGGCCGCTCTTGTATAACCCGGCTGCTTTCGAGGCCCCACAGGGTTTGACGTTCGGGAACGCGGGTCGAAATTTCCTGAACAATCCACACCGATTGAATTTCGACATGTCGGGATTCAAGAACTTCAAGATCACTGAAGGCAGCACGCTGGAACTCCGCGCAGAGGCGTTCAATGTCTTCAACCACACGCAATTCCGTATCTTCAATCCAAATTTGGGCAACAGTGCGCAAAATACAATCAGCTGCTATGGCGGTGGCCTCGATGGGGCACCGTTTACAGCAATCGGCGGACCGACACCCGCGGCTCTTACCACCGGCATCGCGAACCAACCACCCGGCAATGTGGATTGCACGACCGGTGGATCTTTTCTCCGTCCAGTCGATGCACATCGTCCTCGCACCATTCAATTGGGATTGAAGTACAGCTTCTGACAGGGAGTGCGTCCGGTTGCCGATTCGATTGAAGCGAGTTCGTAAGCAGAGCCCCGAGCACGGCTACATTCTACTGACGCTGCTGCTCGTCATGGCTCTGCTTGCAATCGCTGCAACTGTAGTGGCGCCAAGCATCGTTTTTCAGGTGAAGCGTGACCGGGAAGATGAATTGGTACATCGGGGCATTCAGTATAGACGGGCTGTTCGTTTGTACGTGACCAAGACTGGGCGCTATCCCAACACGCCAGAGGCCCTGCTCGGCAGTGCTGACTTTAGATATATCCGTAAGCTATATAAAGACCCAATTACCGGAGGCGATTTCCGGCTGCTACACATGGGCGATGTGCAGCCTGGCGTAGGTCTTGGCACACCAATTCAGTCTAATCAAAACAACGGTACCGACAGCAGCAACAATGCATCGGCGCAGAGTGTGGATGGCCAGCCAACGCTCACAACCGCGCCGGATCAGCAGAGCCCGACTAACTCGAGCAAACAGCAGGCGGATGACTCCACTGTATCCAGCACTGGTGGTGTGTCAACAGCCGGCACATCATCATTTGGCACGTCATCATTCGCATCGTCTTTTGCGGCTGCCGTTTCAGCCGCGAATACGTCAACTACAGGCAACCAGCAGCCAGGACTTCTGATATTTGGCGTTGCCAGCAAGAGCAAAGACCGCACCATCCGGGAATTTAATAAGAAGAATCACTACAACGACTGGTGGTTTTACTACGATCCGAGGGCTAATGCAGGTTACGAGGTGAAAGGACCTACACCTCCAGCCATGGCGATTCAAAATCCGATAAATCCGCCGGGCTCACCCGCAGGTTCTACTCTGCCGGGCTTCCAGAATGGACCGCTGCAGGGCGGATTGCAGCAAGGCATACCACAGACGGGTTCACAGCAACCTGAGCAACAGCAGCCTATACCACAACAGTAATTCCTCCTACTAAGCAGGTAAGCCAGCAGACTTATCTGTGAACTAAAGCTCTCAATCATGGAATGCTTGGCCCAGTTTGCTCAGGGCTTCCTGTGCAGCAGTGAACTTAGGATTTAGCTTGATTGCCGTTTCGTAAGACTGGCGCGCGTCAAGGAGCTGTCCTGCGGCCTGCTGCAGCTGGCCAAGTTCGAGATAGGCTGTTGGAGACTGTTTGGCCGAGGCAGATGCAGCCATTTCCTGAATTCTCCTGCTCATTCTCAGCTTGCCGCGATTCATGAGAATGACATCGTTTCGCGGTTCTAGTTGCAGGGCGTGTTGATAGTATTCGTCGGCAGCAGCAAAGTCTCCAAGCTGCTGCGCAGCGGCTCCGAGGTCGATAAAAGCCTTCGCTAACAGATGGGAATCATTTGTGAGACCTAGAACGGCCTGATACTCCTGCATCGCCTCGCGTATCTGACCGCGTTCGTGCATGTCGGCGCCCAGGTTCAAGTGGCTGATGGCGTCATTCGGATTGATACGGACCGCGTTGCGAAAGTGAACCAGCGCTTCATCCTGATGGCGCGCTCCGGTGGACTGAAAGTTCTCAACCAGCAATGCCGAGCCCGCGTAATCCTCGGCCATGTAGTTGTCCTTCGTCACGTCGAGCGCGTGGAACCACAAGTCGCGGCTGCTGTGCCAGATTCCGATCTGCCGCCAGGTAAGAACCGACAGAACTGCTAGAAATACTCCTGCCGCGGCAGCGCACCATCGCACATTAAGGCTCCATGCTTGGGCAATGTCGGAGACTCCCCAAACCACGATCACGAAGATCCCAATGAGTGGCAGGTAAGCGTATCGATCCGCCATTGCCTGATCGCCAACCTGGACCAATCCGATCATCGGCACTAGCGTGCCTAGAAACCAGAACCATCCTAACGGCAAGTAAGGATGTGACCGATTCCTCCACGTCCATATGGTCACGCCCGCCAAGAAGCAAACGCACAGCAGAAACTTCCAGCCTTCGAGCCGGTAGCCTTCATACGGGTAGAACGACGCTAAGTGAACTGGCCAAAATGCCTTCACGATGTACATGGAATAGGCGTACACCGCGTTGATAAACCGGACCAGCATGGGTACATGCTGGTTCGTCGCGACAGCAGCCTTCTGAGCAGCCATCGTGATCAGGCTGCTTGCAACAGAAAGCGCCAACAGCGGCAGTTTTTCCAGAGCTAACCTAGCAAACGGCGCTTGCGGTACAGGAAAAGCTTCTGATGGCGGGGCAACCGATTCGACTCGATATAACGGCCAGAAATCCAGAAGCAGCAGGGCAAACGGCAACGTGACCGCCATCGGCTTGGCGGCAAGAGCGAGAATGAAAAGCACCGCAACGACTACATAGCGGTCGATCCGTGGGTGGCGTGCGTACCAGCCATACGCTCCCAATGTAAGAAGACTGAAAAACATGCAGAGCACGTTCTTCCGCTCAGCAACCCATGCCACACTTTCCACATTGATGGGATGGAGTGCAAAGAGGAAAGCAACCAGTAGGCTCTTTCCGATGCTCCCAGTCGCGCGCGTCAGGAGCAGAAAAAGCAGGATCGTGTTCATCACGTGCAGCAAGACGCTGGTCAAATGGTGACCACCGGCGTTAGGACCGAAAAGTTGCCAGTCAAGCGCGTGCGATAGCCACGTCAAGGGGTGCCAGTTAGTATCGTCGAACGAAGTGAGCGCCCAACGAAATGTGGCTGCACTAAGGCCCTGCTGAATGCGGGTATTTTCAACCACGTAGCCCTGGTCGTCATAGTTGACAAAGGGATTCTGCGTCGCGCGAAAGTATACAGCGAAAGTTATTACGGCAAGCAGCACACATAGGGTTATTGTGATCTGAGTGTGCCGTTGAAAACCCTCAACCATTGGCTCGATAGCAGCCGGAACCTTTTCCACTAACTGAGGGCGTTCCGCCAGCCGTTCGTTCCGCGCTTTGACACGCTTCCGTTTTGCTTTAGACGACACTTCGGCCCTCACCAACGATGAATCAGGATAATAGAGAATCGCCGCCGCGCCCCGGGATGCCCGCCACTATTCATCGGGATTTAACGTTCAATTCACAGAATTGCAACAATAAGCGGCCCCTGGAATCAAGTTTCCAGAAGAACCATTGCAGACAATCAAGAAGAGGGCGGGTTCTAGAAACTCTAGGAAAGTCAAAAGCCCCCACTTCTCGCAAATACCGGCCGCAGAAACCTGGGCAGGGATGCTTCGACTGCGCTCAGCATGACAGACCTCATCTGCCGTTTCTCCATTCACTCTCGTGTTTCACTTTCTTCAGCAATGCTCCTTAGTAATACTGCTCCGTTCGTTATGTCATGCTGAGCGCAGCAACGATGAGCGCGAAGCGGTCATAGTGGCGGAGTCGAAGCATCCCTACCCTCTACTCACCTCTATCCCTTCGTTGCTGATCTTTGCCCCGGACACGACGCCGGGTCCTCCATGCCTGCCCTAGTCTGCACGCTAGCCGCATCGTATAGAATTGACCCTAGACTCAGGGATAGGTATTAATCTTCAACAAAATCGTTTTACTAAATCGCCTATGCGTGTGGCATAATTCCTCTCCGGAATCGAATCCCCAAAATCTTCGAGGCTAAAAACTTCCATGTCGAAGAATCCCCTGTCCCGTCGTCAATTCATGCAGATCGGCAGCGGCGCTCTCGCTGCTACCACCGTCGTCAAAAATATCCTTCAGCCTCGTCTTCTTTCCGCCGCCGCGCGTCCAGTCGCGCCGAGCGACACCGTCCGCTTTGCCTCCATTGGTACCGGCATTCGCGGATGCGAGCACCTTGAGGCCTCGCTCAAAGTCCCCGGCGTGCAGTGCGTTGCTGTCTGCGATCTTTACGACAGCCGTCACATCGCCGCGCGCGAAGCCGTCAACAATCCGAGCGTCACCGCGACGCGCGACTACCGCACAATTCTCGACCGCAAAGATGTCGACTCCGTCCTCATCGCAACCATGGACCACAACCATCGCCGCATCTTCGAAGATGCCTGTGCCGCCGGCAAAGACGTCTACTGCGAAAAGCCCATGTCGCACACGCCCGAAGATGGATTCGCCATGGTCGAAGCCGCGCACAAAAACAACCGCATGGTCGCCATCGGCAGCCAGCGCGTCAGTTCGGTTCTATACGCGAAAGCTAAAGAGATTTACGACTCCGGCAAACTCGGCGAAGTTTTCGCCATCAACGCCTACTGGGATCGCAACTCGCCTTCAGGCGCATGGGTCTATCCCATTCCGCCCGACGCCAGTGAACAGACCATTGACTGGAACGCATTTCTCGGCAGCGCTCCCAAGGTTCCCTTCGACCCCGTTCGCTTCTTCCGTTGGCGCTGCTACAAGGATTACGGCGAGGGCCTCGGAGGCGATCTCTTTGTCCACCTGATCTCCGGCATTCACTACATCACCAGCACCAAAGAGCCCGCGCGCAGCGCCGTTTCGAGCGGCGGCCTGTTCCACTTTAAAGACGGACGAGAGTTTCCCGATCTCATCGAAACCATGTACGAGTATCCGAACTCCCGCGTCACGCTGCGTTGCAATCTGAACAACGACGGCGGCGAGTTCATCGGCTTCTATGGCACCAAGGGCACGATGATAATCAAGGACGCAACTCTCTCCTACAAGCCGCAGGACACACGCCCCGAGCCCGAAGGTTACTCGATCTTCGGCTGGCCGAAAACGCTGCGTGATCAGTATTTAGAGAAATGGCACGACGAGCATCCCGTACCCGCGGCGCTGATGTCGAAAGTCGACGGCGAGGGCGAGTCCTGGGCCAACCCTCCGGGATATAGCGACACGGTCGACCACCAGGCCAACTTCTACAGCGCAGTGCGCGGCCGCAAGCCGGTCGTGGAAAACGAAATCTTCGGCAACCACGCCGCCATCGGTTGCCACCTGGCCAACTTCGCATACTTCAACAAATGCGTCGCCGTGTGGGATGCTTCCGCCAAAAAGATCGTTAAGGGATAAGAGAAAACTAAAAAAAGAAAATTGAACCAGGCTGCCCCACTCTTCGTGGTTTTTCGAGGGGTGGGGATTTTGATTTTCGATTTAGCCCTCACAGAAGGAGCCGCGAAGCGGCGTAAGAGTACAGCCCACGGCGTAAGCCGTGGGTTGTTAGCGTGGGAAGATGAACAAGCCCCGTAGGGGCGGAAGAAATAATGAGATGCCTCACTCTGAAACTTCGCCTTCTTTGTGATGTTAACGTGGGCTCTGACTTGCGCAGCTCTCCATAACCAAATATCGTGAATTCGTGCGCGGCCTCGTGCTCACGATCGTACGAACGATTCTCCCTCCCGTTCTGCCTCCGTCCAAATACTTAAATCGTCCGTTGGCAACCTGGCCGCCAACCATCGGCTTCGTACACGACATCAAGCTCCCTCGAAGAACAAAGTCGCGCGGCCCGACCGGCGCCTCCAACATCAACATCCTGCTGGCCATGATCGACCGGACACTCCACGTCCCTGGCGACCTCGCAGAATGTGGCGTGTTCTGTGGAGCGTCGCTCGTCCCCATGGCCATTCATATGCGACAGGTCGCACCCGCAAAACATCTTCTAGGCTTCGACTCGTTCGTAGGATTCGACAATTCAATCCTGCTCGACATCGACATGGGTGGTCCGCCGGAAGCTAACAAGCGCGTCGGCGGATTCAGCGAAACTTCCCACGTCCAGGTCCTCGACAAACTCCGTCGCTTTCGTGTTGAGAACGTTACTTTGATTCCCGGCTATTTTCGCGAGAGCCTGCTTCGATGTGCTGATCGCAGGTTTTCCTTCGTTCACCTCGACATCGGCATTTACGATGCATATAAAGAATGCCTGGAGTTTTTCTATCCTCGCCTAAGCCCTCAGGGCATCATTCTGCTGAATGATTACGACAAGCCACGCTGGCCGGGATGCACAAAGGCAGTAGATGAATTCTTAAGCGGTAAACCAGAAAAACTGGAACACATCGAGATGGATAATCACCATAAATTCTATATTCGCAAAGCGTAGTTGCATGTGCCCGTCTTTTCTCACGTGTGACATGAGGGCTTACCCCGCGATCTATAATCCCCATCATGCAATCCCTCCTTCGCAACCTCCGCTTCGGCGCGCGCATGCTGATCAAAAATCCCGGATTCACCATCGCAACCATCCTGACGCTCGCGATTGGCATCGGCGCCAACACCGCCATCTTCACCGTGACCAGCGCCTTGCTGCTGCGCCCGTTCCCGTACCACAATCCCGAGCAACTCGTCAGCCTCACCGAGAAAGATCAGACCAAAGATCGCGAGATCAACCTGCTCCGCTACGAACTGATGCGTGACACCAGCAAATCATTCCAGTCCGTCGCCGTGTGGGCCAACGACGACCTCAATCTCACCGGCTCCGGCGAGCCCGTCCAAGTGCCCGTGGCGCGCGTCTCGCCCAGCTTCTTCTCGATGCTCGGCGTGCAGCCTCCGCTCGGCCGCATCTTCACCGAGGAAGAAGGACGCCCCGAAGGCAAGCCCGTTGTCATGCTCAGCGATTCGCTCTGGCGCACCCGCTTCCACGGCGATCCCAACATCGTCGGTCAGACGCTCACGCTCGACGCCACGCCGCACACCATCGTCGGCGTGCTGCCTGCGAACATTCAGTTTCCATTTGTCGGTCCTGCAGAAATTTGGACGCCGCGCTACTTTGAGTTCTCGCTGATGAGTCCGCAGCGCTTGCGCCAAGGCGTGGGATATCTCGAGATGATCGCCCGCCTTCGCTCCGGCACGGCACCGATGCAAGCCAATGCCGAACTCGCATTGCTCAACCAGCGTTATCGTGAGCAGAATCCCTCATTGCCTGACGCTGATTCTGCCGTCGTGATGTCGATCGACTCGTTGCGCGACCGGGTCGTGGGGAATGTGCGCGGGAAAGTCCTGGTTCTTTCCGCCGCAGTCGCGGTTGTTCTTCTCATCGCTTGCGCCAACGTGGCCAGCCTGCTGCTCTCCCGCGCACTCGCCCGCACCAGAGAAATCGCTGTCCGCACCGCACTCGGCGCAAGCCGCACCACATTAATTCTTCAACTTCTCACCGAAAGCATGATGCTGGCCTTCGTCGCCGGCCTGATTGGGGTCGGGTTTAGTTGGGCTGCCACGCACGCCCTCGTTACTTGGGGTGCAACTCAACTTCCGCAGGGGATTCCCATCGGTGTCGATCTGCGCGTGCTGCTGTTTTCACTAGGAATCTCTGTCGCAGCCGGAATTCTGTTTGGTACCGTCCCCGCGCTGCAACTGGCACGCGCTAATCCGAATGCAGCGCTGCGCGATGAAAGCCGAGGCATCTCTGTCAGCCACACACGCGCGCATTTAAAAAACGCGCTCGTCGTCGGCCAGGTCGCGTTCTCGTTGCTGCTCTTCATCGGTGCCGGACTTCTTCTGCGCAGCTTCGTGCGTCTGCTCAACGTCGATCCCGGATTTGATGCTGAAAACGTCCTCACCATGAACGTCTCGCTGCCCACGGTTAAATACGCCAAGCCCGAGCAGCAGATTGCGTTTTTCGACGAAGTCCTGCGCCGAGTGTCTGCGCTGCCCGGCGTGCGCAATGCTGCGACATCCGCCGCGCTTCCGCTCAGTTTCATCCGCATAACTCCCGTGCTGCCCGAGGGCCAGCCTGATGTCCCGCTCGCGCAGCGCCCGTTCGTTGACATCGAAGCCATCAGCCCACAGTGGTTCCAAACTATGCGCGTGCCGCTGCACAGTGGTCGCCAGTTCACCGACACTGACAATGCGCAAGCACCCAAGGTCATCATTGCCAATGAAACCTTCGTGCGCCAGTTCTGGCCCAATGAAAATCCGGTCGGCAAGCACGTCATCATCGGCCGCTGGCCAACACCCGCCGAAATTGTCGGCGTGGCCGCCGATATCAAGAACAAAGGTCTCGAGCAGGACACCCAACCGCAACTCTATCTCCCCTTCCCGCAACTTTCCTGGGGAGAAATGAACGTTCTCGTCCGCACCGTCGTGCCGCCGCGCAGCATGATCTCCGCCATCTGCGCGCAGATCGCCTCCGTCGACCCCGACCAGCCAATCATGCACATTCAAACCGTCGACGAACTCATGGACAACTCCCGCTCGCAGCCCCGCTTCACCATGCTTCTGCTGGGAGGATTTTCCGGTGCTGCATTGGCTCTCGCCGTCATCGGAATCTACGGAGTGTTGTCGTATTCCGTAGCGCAGCGCCGCCAGGAATTCGGCATTCGCCTGGCGCTCGGAGCCGAGCGCGGCGACATCCTGCACCTCGTCGTGCGCCACGGATTTCTGCTCGCGGTCACCGGCATTGCGATCGGCCTCATCGCCTCGCTCGCCCTGACCCGCCTGATGGCCAGTCTGCTCTACAAAGTCGGCACGCACGACGTGACCACCTTCGCCCTTACATCCCTGTTGCTGCTCGTCATCGCCCTCATCGCCAGCTACCTCCCCGCCCGCCGCGCGACGAAAGTGAATCCAATCGAAGCCCTACGCTGAATGGAAACCGAGGGAAGTCAGAACAGAAGCGGGTGCCCCATCCTAACGTCGCGTACTTTGCGACGTTATGGTGGGAGTTACGTCACTCAGAAGATTTGCCAGCAGCTTCCTGCCTGCAGTCTCTTCGGTCGCCCGAGCACTTGTGTTTACTGCGTGCGATCTTACGCTCGCATCGATCGGCCCAAGCTACGTTGCTTCCCATATCTAGGTTGCAGAATCGCATCTGACAAGCCTGGTAAGGGTAGTGAAAATTCCCTAGACAATCATTCATGCACGATTGAATGTGCTCACTCATGCAGTCATCCTGCGACTGAACCTCATCCATGCAGTCTTGATATTCCTCCTGGCACTTGTCCGCCTTCGGCGGCATTGAATCATCGTGCGCGCTCGGAGTGTGAGGCTTTAACCCAGCAGCCTCCAGGCAGGATTCGAGGTTGATGGCGCGAACGGGTCCAGGAAGATGAGTCCAGTCCCCCGGCCCAATCCTGGCCATGTCGCCTTCGATTACGGCGAGGTCATCGTCAGAAATCGCATGCGTCTTATACAGAGTTACGATCCCCCAACAGTCGGCGGCCTGTTCTTGTCCCAGGATCAAGCCCTGCAGTGGGTGCCCAAGCGCATGATGGCCACATTCATGGGCGTAAAAAAATCGTCTAGTCTGCGGATGGATAACCTGGCTGAGGACCACAGGGTCGTATGCGATGATGGGTCTGCCGAGCGGATCTTCCCCCGCCTTCGCTACATCACCCAACCCGCGGATAGGAACCGACGCAACCGCCAGGCCGCGCACATCACGGCATCCTTCGAAGGTGATTTGAGCGGAGGCAGAAACTGTAAGGCACAGGCAAAAACAAGCGCAACCTACAATACGAAACACGTGCACGACCGGCACCTCCTCAATAAAAATGGAGCCGGCCACTAAACCAACAGTCCTTAAGCCTAACTAGAAATCCAGCCTAGCGAAGCCCGCACGTGGACGAAGCGGTTTCAAAGTGGCGGCAAATCTCAACCTCAATGCGCACTTTATATACGATTGCGCTTCGTCGGTAAATACATCCGCCCCACCAAAGTAACCACCACCACATAATCCTGACCGCTGCTTACCTCACTTCCTCTTCGGCAAATACTTCTTCTCTACCGACGCCACCACCACGTAATTCGGATCTACCATCTCGTTCAAATGAATCCTCCCCACCTTCGACAACAACTCATACGCGTCCAGCTCTGACAATCCGTAGTCGCGATGGATCCACTTCACCAGCTCCGTCATGGCGATCCGCACGCAATCGTCCAGCGGACGATACGCTCCCACCGTCATGATCGCGTCATCATTTTCAAATTGCGGCCAGGAAATCGTCCGCCCTTTGATCACGCTCAACTGCACCCGCGCCTTCAGCGGTACTTCAATTGCCGTGCCCGCAATCTCGCCATCGCCCATGGCCGCGTGGCCATCGCCTAAATACAACAACCCGCCCTTCACGTTCACCGGAAAATACACCGTATTCCCCACCGAAGCCTCCGGCGAATCCATGTTCCCGCCAAATTCCGCTGGCACAACGGAAGTGCGCGCCTCGGCATTCGCCGGAGCCACGCCGATGCATCCAAAAAACGGATGCATCGGAATCTTCACTGCAAAATCCGTGTCCAGCGCCTTGAACAGCGCCGTGTTGTCACGATGATCGATGTGATAAAACCACACTCGCTCCGGCAGTGGCGCATGCAGCATAGGTGTGTAGTTGGTCTCGTTGATCGCTCCAAATCCCGGAGCGAACGCGCCCACGCCCGTGTCTCTATCCACCTGCAAGTCGAGAATCTTCACCGCCAGCGTGTCGCCCGGCTCCGCGCCCTCTACATAAAACGGACCAGCCAGCGGATTATCGCCCTTGGCCATGCTCAGCGTGTCGCCCGGCTTCTTGAGTCCATTGCCGAAGCAGTCGAGCGTGTTGGTGTCGAGAATGTCCCCCGGCTTCAGCCGTGCGACCGGCTCCGCCGTGGCAAACAGATACTTCACGTTGTCGATGGTGGTCGTGTAGTGGACGACGTTCTGCGCAAAGGCGGACGAACTTGCAGCGATAAGTAGTGACACTGCCAAAAGACGAGCGATCACAATCACCCTCCACGATCCGATTCTCATTCAGTTCGAGATTGTAACCGCTGAGATCAAACTCAGCAGCTGGAGGGTCCCACTGTTATTCTTGCGCCCCGTGTTCGGTCAAGGTGGTGCGCAGCTCTTCGACGCACACGCCCGCACCTACGCAACTGATCCGACGCCAGCCTGTCGGCCGTTCCCACTTTTTTACTTCGTTCTGATGGCGTGCCGTTGCATCGCGATCTCGATGGTTGATCGCAATTCCTGCGCACGGAATGGCTTCAGAATGAAGCCGTCATAATGCGTCTGCTTGGCTCGGTCCACGGTTAGCTGATCGGAATGGGCGGTCAGATACACGAGCGGCACGTCCACCTGCTCGTAGATCTCCTTTGCTGCCTGCACGCCGTCTTTCGCGCCCTTCAAGCGTATATCCATCAGAACCAGATCGGGGTGTTCTCTGGTGGCGATGGCAATTCCTTGCTCGGCAGAGTCAACCGCGGCGATTACGGAAAAACCAAGGAGTGACAGGCGTTCTCTGAGTTCTTCAGCAATGAGGATCTCGTCCTCCACGATCAGAGCACGCGGCTTGGGAGGGATGCTAGTCTGCATGGTGGTCCACCGTGAAGTGCAAGTGAGCTGAGGTTCCCGGGTCGATTTTGACGAGTTCGAACGTTCCCCGAATCTGCTGGGCCAACGACCGTACCAGCCTCAATCCCAGCGACTTGTTGGCATGTGCTTCTAGATCGGCCGGGATGCCTACGCCGCTATCCTCCACGCAAAGGGTACATTGGCCTTCCGTCCCGCTCCTTAGCGTCACCTTGACTTCGCCGCCGGCACTGTTGGGGAAGCCGTGCTTAAGGGCGTTCGAAATTAGCTCGTTGAGTATCAGGCCGCACGGGATTGCCAAATCAGCATCCATAATTACGCGATCCAGCTCATTTGTCAGGCGAATGGAGACACCCGGACTCTCATGAGACGAGAATATGTCCTTCGCCAGGTCTTGTGCGTACTCGGCGAAGTCGATGCGCGACAGATTCTCCGAGCCATAGAGGGTCTCGTGCACCAGGGCCATTGAATGTACACGATTTTCCATATCGCGAAAGATCTGAGCTGTTCCTTCATCTTGCGTACGATTGGACTGTAGATAGAAGAGGCTGCAGATGACCGCCAGATTGTTCTTCACCCGATGATGAACTTCTCGCAGCAGAGCTTCTTTTCTTTCCTCGCTGGCACGTAGCTTGGCAGTCACTTGTTCCGATGTTCTCGCCTGCCGCACAAGTTCGAAAGCATGCGGAACAGTAAAGGGAAGCACCGCCGCCGTGGTGAGCGAAACCACGGCAGTGAAAAACTTGACCGCGGCGGACAAGATGTACACCGGTGTCCAGATCGTAACCGCTTCCATGAAGTGCGTGCCGCCGCACGCAAGGATGAAAAGCCCGAACGCCAGGAACATCCAGTGAAACGGAATATCGCGCCGTCCCCGGTATCCAAGGTATCCAAGCGTTACGGAGATGGCTAAGTACGCGATTGCAATCAGCGAATCTGCGACAACGTGGCTCCAAACCAACCGGGGATTCCCCAAATAGCAGTATGCATGCGGCAGGAAATCGGCCGCCAGCAGCCACTTTATCCATCTGGGCCAAATGATGAGCGCGCCAATGGTGAGCGCCGATCCCACACCTATGGCATACATCTGCCGCTCGATGAACCGCGAAGGTACGAAAGAACGGGGCGTTATGGAAGGCGTTGACATGCAACCTCCGTTCCCGGGAGTTTCGATTCTACCTCCAGATTCCGTATCAGTGGCCATAAATTCCGGCACACTTCATTGATCGGAGTAGATGAAAATTTACTAGCTCAGCTCTCGTAGCTGTAGCCAGCAAGCTAGGAGCTAAGAGCCAGAAGCTAGGAGCTTTTTTTCCTCCGCACATAAAACCTCTGCACCTTTGCCCGGTTGCCGCACTTGGTCATGTCACACCAGCGGCGGCGATGATTCTTGCTCGTGTCCAGGAAAAACCACTGGCAGGTCTTCGACGCGCACATATGTATGTAGGCAAGTTGGTCGGAGGCAAGCAGTTCGGCCGCCGAGCGTGCAATCGGCCAAAGCGGATCGTCAAAGTCGCTAGGCAAGGCATCGAAGTGCCATTCGAAACGGGCTTTCTCCCTTCCATTCTTCTTGGCGAGTTGCTCTGGTGTTGGCCGTAGCGGCGCAAGCTGCGCATGCTGCGCCGCGCCCAGTATGTATTGATTCAACCGAAGGAGCGCGGCTGACGGCACGGGCTTGCGATTCGCGACTGCCACAAATACTGCAAACATCGCTTCGCGTAGTTCGATCGCCGCGTTGAGCGCTTGCTGTGCGGCTTCGGGAGAAGTCTGACTGCGCGCGAACAAACGGTCTACCCGCATCTCATCGAGAATGCCCGCGTCCTCACCGAAGCGCGTGAGATCGAGATAATTCTTCAGCAATTCTTTTGGCTCGCTGCTGAAGCGATCGTCGAGCGTGTTGATGAAGTCGAGGCACACTGCACCGGCGATCAATTCAAACCGCGGCGGCCGCCGCCTCGTGTTCTTCTTTTTTTCTTGCGAGTTCGACATACGAGACCGCACTCCTATGTGGACAACATGTGGGGACAGCCGCCCTCGGCTGTCCGTCGAGCGAAGCTCGACTACATCTGTAATCTGATTATCTAACCATTAAAACTATCTTGACAAGTTAGATGAAGGAATTTAATATTAACCTAACCTATAAAAATAGTTTTAGCGGTTATATTATGTTCTTCCACGAACCCGTACAAATGATGGTTTTGATTCGCAGCCGCCAGCTGGCGAACAACGAATCAATCACCGCAAAGCTCCGAGCTGAAAAGCTGGTTAATATGGGAGGCAGACCTGTGATCGTGCCTAAGCAACATCAAACCGCGCCCGGACATCGCGCCGACACCATCCGGCTGGCGCTTGCCTTCGCTGCGATCTATATCGTTTGGGGATCGACGTATCTCGCCATCCGCTACGCGGTCGAGACGATTCCGCCGCTGGTGACTGCGGGCGTTCGGCACACAATTGCAGGAGGAATTCTGTTGGGATGGGCGTGGGCGCGCGGATTTCGTCCCAAACGCGAGCATTGGATTGCGGGGCTCGTGATTGGCGCGCTGTTTTTTCTGATCGGGCACGGCACACTCCACTGGGCCGAGCAGTATGTTGGTTCGGGGCTGGCCGCACTTCTGATCGCGACCGAGCCGATGTTTATTCTGCTGCTGGCGTGGGCGATGGGCCAGCAGCGCATCAGCCGGATCAGTGTGCTGGGCTTGGGTTTAGGCGTGGTGGGCGTGGCGATTCTAATGGGCGGCGAACTCACCATGAAAGGATCGAGCTTGCTCGGACTGCTGGCCGTACTCACCGGTTCGCTGTCGTGGGCTGCCGGGGTCGTGATCTCACCGAAGGTCAAGTTGCCCGACGATGCGCTGGGGCGCACGGCGCTTCCGACGCTCTGCGGCGCAGCCATGCTGTTGATCGCTGCAGGAATCTCCGGTGAGTTTCGCGCGGTTCACTGGGCAAACATTTCGTCGAAATCGCTGCTTGGGCTCGCGTATCTGATTGTGTTTGGGTCGGTCGTGGCCTTCACGGCCTACACGTGGCTGTTGCAGCGTTGTCCGCCGGCGTTGGTAGCAACGCATACGTATGCGAATCCTGTGGTCGCGGTGCTACTAGGATGGTTGTTCGCCCACGAGCCGCTGACGATGCGTGTAGTCATTGCATCAGTCGCGATTTTGGGAGCAATTGTGCTGATCCGGCGCGGTGAGCGGAGTGTGCAGACAGATTCAAAAGTTCGGCCAGAGAACGCTTTGCGACCTGGGTTGCAGGAAACGATTGGGAGGGTATCGTGATCAGCCGCTTATGGCATGGATGGACAACGCGCGCGAATGCTGACGCGTATGAGAAATTGTTGCGCGAGGAAGTGCTGCCGGGCATTCATCGCGTGCGCGGATTCAAGGGAGCGCGAGTATTACGGAGAGATGAGAAAGACGAAGTAGAGTTCATCGTGATTACGTCCTTCGATTCGATCGATGCTGTGAAGGAATTTTCCGGCGAAGATTATGAAGTGGCGGTCATCGAGCCCGCTGCGCGAAAGCTGCTTGCACATTTCGATGCGCGGGCTGCGCACTACGAGACAGTGGTTACGGATTGACTAGCATTCACTAAATTGCAGTGTCCGCACTTTTCGAAAAATTGCGAAGGGCAGCGGGGCAGCTTCTTCTGTCGTCCCTTCGAGGCTTGCTTAATTCCCTTCCCAGGAACCCACGGCTACGCCGTGGGCTTTATTCTTTTCGCCAGAGCCTCAAAGAGGCTCAATCGCCATGGCTCACTGGCGTATTACTGGCAGTCGTGATTCCAATGATTTTTCAAGTGCTGGAGTATTTATTGCATTGGTTCCGGGGAAACACCGCATCTGCATGTTGCTGCGATCGTTTCTTTAATCGTGAGCAGTCTTTCCACGCTATTCAACTGGTATGCAATGCGCCGTGGAACACTCCTGGTCGGCGGTGAAGGCGGAAGTTTCGGCGGAGATCTTCTCCGGCTGCCTCGATTTTTTTCGGTTTTCTCGCAGTCCTTCCCCGTAAGATCGCAACAAAAGTGAAAAGTCGATCCCTGCAATTTCTTACGGGTCTATGGAGTATTCTCTTTCCTGGGAGGTAGAGTTTTATTAAAGATCTTGTAACCACTCAGGCTCGGGAGCACGTGATAAAATTCTTCGTGGATTCAATCCATCAGCAACTGGCCAATCCCAGTGGCTGCATTCCTTGAGACGTAAAGTAGGCGCGTAGCTCAGTTGGTTAGAGCGCTACCTTGACACGGTAGAGGTCAGGAGTTCGAGTCTCCTCGTGCCTACCATTTTTTTCAACAACTTCAGGGCATGCTCGACCGGTCGGCCGAACTCTCCTCGCCGCCCGCTCACGACGCGTTGCGCGTCGCCGATTACCGGGAGGTGTTCCTCTTCACTCACGAGCAGAACGAGCGAGCTCTAGCTGTCTACACGGCCGCCGAATATCGCCCGGACGGTTCGGTCCGCGTCTCGGATTTCCGCGGCATTCATTTGCGCGAGCTGCGTCTCGTCAAACCGCTCTGATGTGGGATATATCCAATGCTGGTGGTGAACCCGCCGTCAAAACGGAAAATTGACACGGAAGAGATCGATGGTTCGAGTCCATTCGGGCCTACCAATCCATTTTCTACCCGTGATTTTCGACCGGCTTGGGTACTTTATTCAGCAGTTCATGCCACGAGGTTGGTCCGTCGCTGCCCGCGGCATAGTTGGGGAAATCCGGCGCCGGTAACTGCGCCCACGCTTCTTCAATCGGCGTAATGATGCGCCACTCCGCCTCAACTTCATCTCGACGCGTAAATAGCGTGGCATCGCCACGCATCGAGTCGAGCAGCAGAGTTTCGTACGCTACCGGGCCTTTCGACCCGAAGCTCGCTTGATAGGAGAAGTTAGCCTGAACCGTCACCGTCCGCACTTGCGTTCCCGGTCGCTTCGCGTCGAAGGCGATCGAGATTCCCTCGTCCGGCTGAATGCTAATTGTGATGACATTCGGATCGATACCCGACGACGTGCTCGCGAACAAGGCCTGCGGCGTCGGTTTGAGGTATACCCGGATCTCTGTCAGATTTCGTGCAAGACGCTTCCCCGTCCGGATGTAGAAAGGGACTCCGGCCCAACGCCAATTCTCAATCTGGAACTTTACTGCTGCGTAAGTCTCCGTTAGCGAACTGGGATTCACGCCTGATTCCTGCCGATAGCCCGATACTCGTTTCCCGTCCATCACGCCGGAACCATATTGCCCTCGCACGGTAAATCGTGCGACATCTTCGACACTCATCGGGCGAATGGATCGAAACACTTGCACTTTCTGTTCACGCACCGAATCCGCATCAAACGCTACCGGCGGCTCCATCGCAGTCAGCGCCAGCAACTGAAGCAGATGGTTCGCGACCATATCGCGCAGAGCGCCCGTCTCTTCGTAGAACGCCGCGCGGTTTTCTACTCCCACCGTTTCAGCCGCGGTGATCTCGACATAGTCGATATAGTTCCTGTTCCACACTGGTTCGAACAGCGAGTTGCTGAAGCGGAAGACGAGGATATTCTGTACCGTCTCTTTGCCAAGATAGTGGTCAATCCGGTAGATCGTTTTCTCGTCAAATACGCCACGCACTACCTCATTCAGCGCCTGTGCCGATTCAAAGTCCCGCCCGAAGGGTTTTTCCAGAACGATTCGCGTCCACCCATGGTCGCGGCGATTCAGTCCCACTGCTCCCAAACCTTCAATAATGGGTCCCGCTACTGAGGCCGGCGTCGACACATAGAACAAATGGTTTGGGCTCGAACCATTCTTCTCCATCTCCTCCAGGCGAGTGCGCAGCTGCGAATAGAAAGTAGGATCGTTGATGTCACCAACTATATAGTGCAGCCGGTGTTCAAAGTCTGCCCATCCCGACTCGCTGAAGTCGCGTGTGTCTTTCGATTTAGCGGCTGCCTCCCCTGTCTTCTTGCGGAATTCCTCAGAACTCATCGGTGTGCGGCCGATCCCGAGAACTTCGAACTCCGGGTTCATGCAGCCCTGACATGCGAGGTTGTAGAGACCGGGAATGAGCTTGCGCTTTGTGAGATCGCCCGAAGCTCCAAAAATAACGAGGACACACGAATCTCCGGTTGGCAGTGGTTCTTGCGACAACTTCTCGATGGGGCTAGCTTGGATAATCGCAGACATAAATCTCTTTATATAGATGTTCACGATATAAATTTCGAATCGTAAAATGGAAAAGCATCCGCCTACCTGTGGTTGACTTAGATCTGGGCAACGCCGCCGTCGACGAACAGTTCGATGCCGTTGACGAAACTTGAATCGTTTGAGGCGAGGAAGAGCGCGACGGTCGCGATCTCTTCGGGACGTCCCATTTCACCGCGCGGGATCTGAGATTTGAAGAACTCCTTGGCGTCTGGCCCGAGCGGATCTAGGATGGGTGTGTCGATGGTGCCCGGGCTAAGGATGTTCACTCGAATTCTGCGTTCCTTGAGCTCCAGCAGCCAAGTCCGAGCGAAGGAGCGCACTGCCGCCTTGCTCGCGCTGTAGACGCCGAAGGCTGGGAATCCCTTAATGCTTGCGATTGATCCGTTCATGAAGATGGAGCCGTTGTCTTTGAAGAGAGGCAGCGCCTTCTGCACCGTGAAGAGCGTGCCGCGCACGTTGAGGTCGAAAGTCTTGTCAAAGTGTTCTTCGGTTACTTCTTCGAGCTTGGCGAGCTCGCCCTGTCCGGCGCTGGCGAAAAGGATATCGATCTCGCCCTTCTCGCGCTTTACCGTATCGTACAGGCGGTCGAGGTCGGCTAGGTTACTGGCGTCACCCTGCACACCGGTGACGTTTTTGCGGATGAGCTTGACGGCCTCATCGAGCTTATCCTTGCGGCGTCCGGTGATGAAGACGTATGCGCCCTCTTCGACGAAGAGCTTGGCTGTGGCGAGTGCCATGCCGGACGTCGCTGCGGTGATGACAGCTATCTTTCCTTCGAGCTTTCCCATTGCCGTTCTCCTTTTCATATGTGCTCGGCTAGTGCGCGAGCCCGTTGCTTCCAGTGAGTAGATGGAACTGGTTTTCCAAAAGATTCAATAGTTCTGAATAACAGAACTATTGAACCCTTTTCCCGGAATGACTACTCTTATGCCCATGCGGCCTCTGTTCCATCCATCGATTGAGGACATCACGGTAGAGGGCATTCTCCACGCCTTGTCCGACCCGGTACGGGTGGCAATTTACGCGGACATTGTGTCGCAGGAATGCTCGCAAAATTGTTCGACGTTTCTGACAGTCAGCGACAAGGCGATCCCGAAATCCACACTCTCCCAACACTTTAGGGAGTTGAGAGAGGCAGGGCTGATCCGTGGTGAGCGCCGCGGCGTGGAAATCCACAACACCTCGCGTTGCACGGAGCTGGAGCAACGCTTTCCGGGACTAATTCGGGCAATCGTTAACGCGCATGCCATCCAGTCGAAGGACGAGGCGCAGGGAAAGAAACGTGCTGCAAAGAGAATGGCCAGACGTGCAGTGACGAATAAGTAAAGAATCGGACTCTTCTCAATCCGACATCCTCGTGCCCGGAATATTTCCGCCACAAAGATTCCGGTTCCGGAGATTCCTTTTCGTCACTCGGAGTTATCGCGAACTCATGAGCAAACTGCCGAGCAACACGCGAGCATGGTTAGGAGATCACTTCGATTGCATCGACTCGTGAGGGATAAAACGCCAGGTGCTCTTTGATGCTGGTCACTGTCTCATAAGGTTTTTCGTACGTCCAAACGGCGTATTCCGATTTCGATCCGCCGATGGGAATGCTGTAGTACGTACAATCGCCCTTGTACGGACAATAGGTGTAATGCTTGGTCCGAACCAGCAACGACATGTCTGCATCGTCGCGCGGCAAGTAGTAAACTGGCGGATATCCCTTCTCCTCCAGTCGAAGCGCCCGCGGCGATTCGGCCACTATTCTTCCGGCGACCGTTACACGCACCCTGCCCTCAGCGGGAGAAATCGTGATGGGATGGTCGGGTCCAGGAATTCTGATCTCTTTGCCTTTGCTCGTCGTAGTCTCCATTGCGCTCCTCACAGTATTATTTACAGCTTCGAGCCGCCATCGACGGGAATGCTGGCACCGGTGATCCAGCGCGCCTTTTCCGAGGCTAAGAATGCAACTACATCTGCCACGTCCTCCGGCTTGCCGATTCGCTTTAGTGCTTGCATCCCCAGCGTGGCCTCGCGGCCTGCGTCAGTCTTCGTAAAATTGGACATGTCCGTATCGATCACACCGGGCGCGACTGCATTGACGCGGATACCTTGCGGCCCAAGAATGGCAGCCCAGTTCTTGACCAAAGTCTCTAATGCTCCTTTGGTCGAGGCGTAGGCCAGGATCGAGGGGTTGTCCAAACCGGGCTTGCCAACTACGGCGTGGGACCCGATCGACGAGATCACGATGATGTTCGAGCCGTTACCTAGAATGGGCAGCAGTTGCTGCACCAGGAAGAACGGACTTCGGACGTTTGTCGCAAAGAGGTTGTCAAAATCCTCTACCGTGTAATCCGCCAGGCGTCCCGATTTGCTGATTCCGGCGTTGAGCACAAGCACGTCCAATCGATCGCGGACGATTGAGAGCACCTGTTTTGCTAGCAGGGTGGCTCCGTCTGGAATTCCTAGATCCCCCGAAATCGCATTTGCGCGGCCGCCTTTGGCCTGGATCTCGGAGACGAGAGATTTCGCTTCCTGTGCGGATCGGCCATAGTGAACCAGTACATGTGCCCCAGCCTCGGCGAGTGCCGCTGCCGTTGCGCGGCCAATTCCCCTTGATGAGCCCGTCACAAGTGCCGTTTTGTTGTGGAGTGTAGTCATACGCCATCTCTGTCAACCGATAGGACTAATGGAGCCTACCATCCATGGAAGCCGACTCGTTACTTCGTCGGCTCACAAGTACCTCTGCCAAAGATACATCTGCCTTCAGGCCTATGGACTGATTGTCTCCATCGATTTAGGTATTCATTTCAGGCATTCATTCCGCCATCCACGGTAAGATTCGCCCCGGTAATGTACGAGGACTCCGGGCCAGCGACAAACGCCACCAGCGCAGCCACTTCATCAACGTGCCCGTAACGGTTGAGTGCCGTGGCTGCCTTCTGCGGCACCGCCCAATCGCCCGCAGCAGGATTCAAGTCCGTGTCGATCGGACCCGGTTGTACATTGTTGACCGTGATGCCCCGTTTCCCGACCTCTCTGGACAGTCCCTGAGTAAATATCTTTACCGCGCCCTTCGTGGCCGAGTAGGGCACGAGCCCGGGCGTTTGAACACGCTCACCGACCGCCGAGCCGATCGAGATGATCCGACCGCCGTTTTTCATGTGCTTCAGCGCCGCCTGTGTCGCGATGAATACGCCACGGACATTGATGTCGATCAGTCGATCCATCTCTTCCAGCGTCGTCTCCTCGAACGTCTTGGGAATGGCCGTTCCGGCATTGTTGACAAGCACGTCAAGTCGGCCGAAGGTCGCGACGGTCTTTTCAACGGCGGCATTGACGGCTGCGGCATCGGCAGCGTCCGCTTGAATGGCGAGCGCCTTCCGGCCAGCGCGTTCAATTTCCTTTACTACGACGGAGGCCGCCTTGGCGTCCTTCGCGTACGTAATGGCCACGTTCGCTCCATCTGCGGCGAGACGCTTTGCAATGGCGGCACCAATGCCACGCGAACCGCCGGTAACGAGTGCCACTTTATTGGCTAAGTTAGACATAAAATCTCCTTTGACTATCTGTTAACAACTCCAGACTTCGCTGAAATCTTGCTCGAAACTCTCAGACTTCCTATCTGATGTACCGGTAGTCCGACCAGATTTGGCACTCTGGGGAATAGCAGCTATTCCCAGCAGGAATGCATGGTGCTGAGAAGGAAAATTGTTTTTCGAGGTCGGGGTTTCTATATCGGAAAATAGGCCGGAAGAATCGCTATTCCTCGCATAGCATCCATTCCATAGAGGAATACGGAGGCTGGTGTGGACAAACTAGATGCGATGCAGACGTTCGTCCGAGTCATTGAAAAAGGAAGTTTCTCCTCTGTCGCCAAGGAACGTGGAATTGGTCAGCCTGCTGTCAGCAAACAGATCTCGGCTCTTGAAGATGAACTCGGCACCGAACTGATTCACCGTACCTCTCGTTCCATCGCACTGACTGAGGCAGGCCGCGACTTTTACGAGTCTGCTTTGCACATCCTTGACGACATCGAAAATGCGACTTCACGAATCGGTCGCAGCCAAGCCGCACCCAAAGGCCTCATTCGTGTGACCGTTCCTCCAACGTTTGCTCGCCTTCATATGGTGTCAAAGCTGCCTGCTTTTTTTGCCGCCTACCCCGACATGGCAGTTGAGCTGGCCGCGTCGGAGAGCCCGACCACGATCATCGAAGACGGCTTCGATCTGGCGATCCACTCCGGTGATCTACCAGACTCCACTCTGGTTGCGCGAAGATTCGCGCAGACGATGATCATTCTCGTCGCGACTCCGCAGTACCTGACCCGACATGGTGCGCCGGAGTCTCCGGACGATCTCCACCGCTTTCAGTCGGTCGTTTTTGTCGAGCGAGGTTCCATACAGCCTTGGAGCTTTGGCTCTGGACAAGGCATGAAGCGTGTTATCCCCACAGGGGTCTTTCGTACCAGCGATATTGAACAGATGAGGATGGGTGTCCTTGAACATCTGGGGATTGCCCAAGCGCCAGCATGGCTCTTCGCCGCAGAACTCAGGGAAGGTACCATAGTCCGGCTTCTGACTCCCTTTGAGCGAACAGTGCCAATCCTTGCCGTGCGGCCTGCCAGCCGCCGGATGTCCACCAAAGTACGGATTTTCATCGAGCACTTGGAGAAGACTTTCGCGCTCTGTTCCCAGTTCAACCCACGACCTAGCTAAAACTGTGGAGGGATGCTCGGCCATAAGGCGGCAGTTCAACTCGTCCCTGGCCACCATCATTTCAAAGGCTTCAGTTCACTCTCGAACTTACCATTTCTCACCTTAGTTCCTTCCAAAGGGTTACTGGTTGTCCATCCGAACCCTGCATTGAGAGAGCATCATGCCAGGATGGCATGCGCGATACGGACCCACCAAGCGGCCTCGCCGCGCCAAATGAGCGTCACCAGACCTTGTAAGACGATCAGCGTAGGCAATGCGATGAGATAGACGCGATGAATGCGGCGATTCACGAGAAGATCGCGCGCGACGCCGAGGCCGATCACTACGTCAGGGCAGAAAAGGAAGAGGCTGTGATCGAAAATAAAGTCGAAGCGGGCGAAGGCCGCATCGAGCAGCAGGCAAGTGGCGATAAAGAGCAACCGGCGATGCAGTTCGGGCTTCGTGCGCCACACAACCGCGAGAGTAAGGAGCGTGCCAAAGGCTGCCATATCGTAGAACGGAATAATGAGGAAAGGCTCGGAGTCAGGTCGGTGGAGTTGGTATGTATCGAAGCGGCTCATCACGATGGCGGTAGCGATACCGAGCGGAACCATCGCCGTACCGAGTGCCGCTCCGAACCACCCGAAGAAGCGATGCCACTTTACGTTTCGCGTGCGTACCAGAACGGATTGAAACATGAAGAAGACGACCCAGCCGGAGAACACCGCACCGTGGAACCACAGAATGAGCGGTCGCGGAATGGCGGGGTGAAAGAGGCTCTCGTTGACCGTTCGGCTGAAGCCCCAGACCACAATGACCGGGAACAGCAGCGACATTGCGAAATAAAAGTATTTGTCGACGAGTCCCCGGGGCCCAGCGAAGGTCATCGGGCGTGCCGAGGCGATCTGAGAAAGCGTAGCCATGCCCGGAACCTCGATCCGCTTCAGGTACAGGAAAAGGGGGGAATGTGGCGGAACTATACCACGTGAAGATTGAACCCGCAATGGAAGGTTACCGGCCTGATTCAGCCCGCGTTCTCCCTATCTTTAGGTTGTGTGATGCGCAATGTCTTCGGTCGCGGCATCCCAGTAAATTTTCTTGCCCGACCAGTACGATTGAGCGGCCATGATGCAGGCTGCGGAATGCGCGAACCCGTTGTGCACGGAGGCGTGCGGTGTTTCGCGCGAGCGCATGCATTCCAGCCAGTTCGCCATGTGCTCCGTCGTCAGATCGTCGATTCCCATCGGTGGAGTCTTCGTTTCTCCGGGCAAGAGAATGAACTTGGACTCTCTTTTCTCATCGATGTCGGCGTCGTCTTCATGCGTGCCTTTTTCTTCGATCAACTGATAACGCGGGCTGCCTTCTCCGCCAATGTTGATCAGGCTCGCTTTCTTGCCCATGTAGCGCGTGAAACTGGGCGCATCGTTGCCGAAACTGGTGGAGTAGCTGACCAGAAAACCTTTTGGATACTCCAGCAAGGTCTGGAACGTGTCAGCAGTTTCACGGCCATCGTGCCAGGCGAAGATGCCTCCATGCGAAACGACAGATTTTGGGAAGTTGTCATTCATAAACCAATGCACTCCGTCGATGGCGTGGCTCATCCACTGATCGGGAATCCCGCTGGAAAATTCTTTGTACAGGCGGAACTCAAAGTAGAGACGCGGATCGAAGGGTCGCGACGGCTTGGTCAGCAGCCATTTGTTCCAGTCTGTGTCCTGTTCGCGGATTTTCTTTACTTCTTCGCGGCCGCGCCAGCGCGGACCGTGGTAGTTCCACACGACTTCAACCTTGCTAATGTCTCCCAGAGCACCACTTTGCACTACGTCGTGTGCCACGCGCTGATAAGGCTCGCTCCGATGCTGTGTGCCGACCTGCACGACAGTTTTGGCTTGCAGTACTGCATCACGCGCGGCCTTCACTTCAGAGATCACGTTACCCATCGGCTTTTCACAATAAGCATCCTTGCCGGCCTCAGCCGCCATTTTCAGAATCGGCGAATGCGAATGTTCGGGCGTAGAAATCAGTACGCCGTCAACATCCTTCATCACGAGCAGATCTTCCAGGTACTGAACAGCGCGCGGCGCGCGGTTGTAATAGCCTGTGTTGTTGGCAACTCCTTTTTCACGATTGCCCTTCCACAAGTCGCAAACGACCATCATCTCGACGTTGTGACTGGACTTCAGCTTCGATGTAATCAAGTCGAGATCATCGCCGCGGCTGCCGATGCCGATGTGCCCGAGGGAAATCCGATCGTTGGCGCCGGCGATGTTGTTGTAAGACAGGGCCGTGGTTGGGAGGATTACGCTGGTAGCAAGCACCGCTGCAGATCCACTCAGAAACGTTCGCCGATCGAGCTGCCGGGAAGATTCGGTCATAATGCCTCTTAGACAATCCTAATTTCGCCGCGTGCTGAGTATAAACTCCGCAAGAGCACGCACTTTCACTGGATAAAACTTCGCGACTAGATCCACTCTCATTCCTCTCGTTTCGCTTCCACTTTCTTTTCCCGGACTCTTTGCCAGAGAACTTTCAAGAATGTCTGCACGACGGGCGATGGATCGTGTTCACGATATGCGACCAACAATTCGGTTCGTGCACGCACACCCATCAACCGGCGGAAGACAACATTTTTGCGCGTGATGTTCCCGACGCACTCGGGGACAATCGATACACCAATACCGGCGGCGACAAGACTCAGCGTGGTCTGAATTTCCACCGTGCGCTGCGCAATGACGGGATGAAAACCCGCTTGCTGGCAGAGGCCGATCACAAATTCGGTCCAACTGGGCTGAGGATAGTCGGGATAGAGGACGAACGGTTCTTCGGCCAGCGACGACAAGCGCAGCGCCGGCAACTGTGCGAGCCGATGAGAACTGGGCAGCGCAACATACAGTGGCTCACGCGAAATCGTTCGGAAGACGAGCCCCTCAGTCTTGGCGGGAAGTCGCAGCAACCCAATGTCGATTCGCTTTTCGGTCAGCGCTTCGAGTTGCACGTGCACGGTCATCTCCGAAAGAGTCAGTTCTACATGTGGAGCGGCCTGGCGGAATGCACGCAATACGCTGGGCAGCACGTCGTAGGTTGAGGACCCGACAAATCCAAGATTGAGCGAGCCACTCACTCCTCCGCTGGCGCGCTGCGCTGCAAGCACAGCATCTTCGATTCGCGCCAGGATGAGCCGTGCGCGGTCCAGAAACACCTGCCCAGCCGGGGTGATTTGAACGCGCCGTCGGTTGCGGAACAGCAACTGCACCATCAGTTCTTTTTCTAATGCCTGAATCTGCCGACTCAGCGCGGGCTGAGCAATGCGCAAACGGCGTGCGGCATGCCCGAAGTGTAATTCCTCCGCAACCGCAACAAAATAACGCAACTGGCGCAATTCCATGAGATTTATTGTAATGCCGATGGATTATCACCAGTTATTTTGTATGTATTGGACGTATTAGTCACATTGGCGCATAGTAAGAATCTGTTTTTTTTCTTACGACTTCTTGAGTTCGATGGAATCTAAGGCCGGATAGCAAGCCTCATTCCCGGCTTGCTGGCGTTTTCCCGTTTCGGTCAAGACACGATTATGTGGCTGGTACGACTTGCGCTACGGCGCCCTTATACCATCGCTGTCTCCTGCCTGCTGATCATGATTCTCGGCGTCCTTTCGCTGACGCGCATGACGGTAGACATTTTCCCGGTGATCAATATTCCGGTCGTGGTGGTGGTGTGGAATTATCCGGGACTTTCGGCGCAGGATATGGAGCGCCGCGTGGTGCTCATCAGCGAGCGGGGCTATTCAACAACCGTCAACGGCATTTCAAGAATTGAATCTCAGTCGATCTCAGGCATCGGCGTGCTGCGGATCTATTTTCAGCAGGGCACCGACATCGGCGCGGCAATCGCGCAGATATCTTCAGTGTCGAGCACGATTCTGCGTATCGCTCCACCAGGGATGACGCCGCCGAACGTTATTCAGTTCAGCGCCACAAACGTCCCGGTGGCACAGTTGACGATTTCGAGCAAGAGTCTCTCAGAACAACAACTCTTTGACTACGGATTGAATTTCATTCGTGTTCGGCTCTTCACGATCCCCGGGCTCTCCACGCCAGCGCCGTTTGGTGGAAGGGATCGGGAGGTCATCATCGACATAAATCCGCAGGCGCTGGCGGCGAAGGGTTTATCGGCAGGAGATGTAGTTAGTGCGCTGCAGTCGTCCAATGTAATTCTTCCTGCCGGGGACGCTCGCATCGGTAGAACCGACTACCTGGTGCAAATGAACTCCAGCCCGGACAACGTGGCGCAGTTCAATCGAATTCCGATCAAAGTTGTCGGCTCAGCACCGGTCCTGATCGGCGACGTGGCGCACGTGTCGGACAGTTACGGTGAGCAGCGCAGCATCGTTCACGTCAATGGGAAACGCGCAACATATCTGGCGATTCTCAAACATTCCGACGCCTCGACGCTCGCGGTAGTGGAGGCGACGCGCGACACGCTTCCGATCATCAAGGCTTCCGCCCCGCAGGGCATGGATCTTAAGATCGACTTCGATCAGTCGGTATTTGTGCGTGCCGCGATTCTGGGGGTTGTTCGCGAAGCCATTTTGTCGTCGGTCCTTGTCTCGTTGATGATTCTGGTCTTCCTGGGCAGCTGGCGCAGCGTGGTCGTTGTATGTACGTCGATTCCGCTGGCAATCTTCACCGCGATCATTGGCCTCAATCTGGGCGGAGACACGGTCAACATCATGACCCTCGGCGGCCTCGCGCTCGCCATCGGGATGCTGGTCGACGACGCGACGGTTGAAATTGAAAACATCAATCGCAATTTCGATATGGGCAAGCCCATCACGGTCGCAATTCTCGATGGTGCTAGCCAGATCGCAGTGCCAGCGATCGTCGCGACGCTGGCGATTTGCATCGTGTTCTTCCCAGTGGTGCTGCTTAATGGAGCGGCGCGTTATTTGTTCACGCCCATGGCGATGTCGGTTGTGCTGGCCATGCTGGCTTCCTACATTCTGTCGCGAACGCTCGTGCCAACGCTCTCGCGCATCCTGTTTGAAGGACATCGCGAGGCCGACGAAGCCCGAGAAGAACCGAAAACTCTCTTCGCGCGGCTAAATCATAAGCGCGAACACGCATTCACGCAGTTGCAAAACGCATATGGCAATGCACTGGAACTGATCCTGCACCATCGCGTGTTTACGCTATGTGCTTTTGGACTGCTGTTCGCCGTGACTGGCATTCTGCCTTTTCTGATTGGCAGTGATTTCTTTCCCAGTGTGGATGTCGGACTGATGAAGTTGCACTTTCGGGCTCCGATGGGCACTCGTATCGAGGAAACGGAGCAGTTGCTGATGCGTGTAGAGGACCGGATTCGAGAGATTATTCCTACTGACGAGATTGAAACGATCAACGACATGCAGGGGATTCCGACCTCCTACAACCTTGCTTATGTGCCGACCGATAACATCGGCGACATGGACGCCGAGGTCTTGATCGCCCTCAAGCCGAATCATCACCCCAGCGAAACCTACATGCGGAAAATTCGCGAACAGTTGCCGCACGAATTTCCCGGGTCGAGTTTTTATTTTCAATCGGCCGACATTGTGAGCCAAGTGCTCAACTTCGGCGTGCCTTCGCCAGTCGATATCCAGATAGAAGGGTCCAATCTCGACCAGTCATACCAGATCGCCCGCCAGCTCCAGGACCAGATCCGGACCGTCCCGGGAGCGGTCGATGTGCACATCAAGCAGGCGATCCGCTACCCTGCATTGCATATCAATGTGGATCGCGAAAAAGCGGCTGAGCTGGGCCTGACCGAGCAGAGCGTCGCGAACAGCATGCTCATTTCGCTTTCGTCGAGCATCTTGATCAGCCCATCGTATTTCCTGAACCCGACCAACAATGTGAACTATGTCGTTGCGGTGCGCATTCCACCTGAGCGCTTCGATTCGGTTGGCACGCTGATGAACACGCCGCTGAGCCTGCCCGGTTCGGCGAGCCCATTGCAGGCAGCGAGCACGCCGCAGACGCAACCGGTTCCGCAGCCGGAATTTGAAACGCTGGCCAACGTATCGAGTGTCGTGCCGGATTCAGTCCCCGCTGAAGTGGCTCACTACACTGTGCAACGCATAATGGACATCAATGCGAATGTGCAGGGTCGCGACCTGGGATCGGTGGTCAGTGGCATCCAGAAAAAAATAGACGCATTAGGAACTCTACCGGTCGGAATGCGGATTCGTGTGCACGGACAATATGAGGTCATGAATCAATCTTTTCGCAGCCTGGGGCTGGGGTTAATTCTTGCGATCGTGCTGGTGTATTTGCTGATTGTTGTTCTCTTTCAGTCCTGGATCGATCCCTTCATCATTGTGACCGCCGTGCCCGGAGCGCTGATCGGGATTATGTGGATGCTAGCCCTGACCGGAACAACGATTAATGTGGAGTCGCTGATGGGCTCGATCATGGCGGTCGGGATCGCCACATCGAATTCGATTCTGCTGGTCAGCTACGCAAATGACGCGCGAGTCGAGCGGCGCATTTCGCCTCTGGAAGCGGCGTTGGAGGCAGGTAAGACGCGGCTGCGGCCCGTTCTGATGACGGCATTAGCTATGATCATTGGCATGATTCCGATGGCTTTGGCCCTGGGCGAAGCGGGTGAGCAGAACGCGCCGCTGGGTCGCGCTGTGATCGGCGGATTGCTAGTGGCGACCGTGGTCACACTCTTCATTGTGCCGGTGGTATATACGCTGCTGCGCAAGGATTTTCCCACCCGCCATCTGCTCGATGAGAAGTTTGCTGCCGAGGCCCGCGGCGAAGTTTTCCAAGCGGAGGGAACTAATGTCTGAAGCGCAAAACCAACGCCGCGGATCAGTCTGGCTCTATCTCGCCGGCGCCATTGCCGTTCTGGTAGCGGCTATCATGGCCTTCCTGCTGTTCACTCACCAGCGTACGCATGTGGAAGCGGCAACGGAGCAACTCAGCAGCGAAGTGCAGAAAGGCCCGACCGTCACAGTCGCTACAGCGCACAAAGTTGCAGGCTCCGATACATTGCGTCTGATAGGTGAAGCCCGGTCTTATCAGACAGCGATCGTGTATGCAAAAGTCAGCGGCTATATGGCGAGCATCAGCGTGGATAAAGGCGATAACGTTCGTGGCAATCAGGTCATCGCCGTAATCGAGTCACCAGAGACGGACAAGCAATATCAGGCGGCGGTCGCGGATGCGCACAACAAAGAACTCATCTCCAATCGCGCGGCGACTCTCGTGAAGAAACAGATGATCTCGCAGCAGGATGCCGACCAGGCCGAAGCTGACGCCGCAGTTTCCAAGGCGAATCTCGAACAGATCGGAACATTGAAATCGTACGAACAGTTGCGTGCCCCGTTCGGCGGGACTGTTACCGCACGCTATGCCGATCCCGGTGCATTGATTCAAAATGCGACGGCATCTCAGACGAGTGCGCTACCTGTGGTCGAGATCTCAGAGACTTCCCACCTCCGCATCTACGTTTACGTTGATCAGGCACACGCGCCGTTTGTTCGCCAGAGCGACCCGGTAACGATCGCGGATCAGGCGAATTCAGCTCTTAAAGTTGAAGCGCATGTTACGCGCACCAGCGGCGCGATCGATCCGAAGACTCGCACCTTGCTCGTCGAAATCGATGTCGACAATCCGCACAATCGCATCCTGGCGGGCAGCTTCGTGCAGGTTGAGTTAAAGGTGAAAACACCTCAATACGTCGAGGTGCCGTCCGATGCGCTGATCGTGCGCGGCAGTCAGACCGTGGTGGCCGTTGTTAGCCCGGACAATACCGTGAAATTTACGCAGGTCGTTGTTGCGGATCAGACTGGCGAAACAGCTCGGCTCCTGGGCGGTCTGGACGAAGGCGCTCACGTTGCTCGTAATCTTGGAGAACGTGTGGCAGAAGGCGCGAAGGTGCAGCCGGTCGCGACACCGGGCAGTTAATCGTGTCTCGATCAAAATTACATTCGCAATGAGAATGAGAACTCATCATCTCGTGTGGGCTATGGTAACTGTGACCGCGATTTTCGTTGTCGTGGGCCTAGCCAGGGGACAAGATAAACCGCTGTCCCTGGCTGATTGCTATCGCCTCGCGGAACAGAATCAACCGGATCTCGCGACAGCGGAAGCTCAAATGCAAGTGGCAGAAGCACACCTAAAGGAACGACGTTCTACTTATTTCCCCCATCTTAGTTTTGGAGCGAGCCACAACCAGCAAACATATAACTACGCAGGAACGCCGGGAATCTCGCCCACCACATTTGCTGCGCAAGCGAATGGCGAGCGTTGGTCGAATTCCCCCTACTATTACACGGGTCTGAATTTCACGCAGAACATTTATGACTTCGGCCTCACGCGCGGCTCTGTCGTGCGGGGCAAGGCCGAACTGGCGCTGGCTCAGCAGAATCGCGACCGCATCCGCCAGGAGACTCTGTTGAGTGTACGCAATGCGTACTTCGGTGTACTGGCGGCGCAGGAGTTAGTTGGCGTACGGCAGAAAACCATGGACGATCAGAGCAAACATCTGGAGCAGATTGACGCATTCTTCAGCGTGGGCCGTGTGCCCAAGATCGACGTAACCCGGCAGGAAGTGCAGCTAGCGAATGCGCAGCTCGATCTTGTACAGGCGCAGTCCGATCTGACCGTCGCACAGGCGGCGCTGGCCACTTCGATGGGATTGCCCGTCAAAAACACATTCGCACTCATCGATGTGCTAGGGACAGCGCAGGTTCTCGATCCGGTGGACAGCTATCTCTCGGGGGCGCAGACCTCACGCCCAGATTTGCGAGCGCTGCGTGAGGTGGTGCGCGCAGCGGAGGGCGACATCGAGTCTGCACGCTCGAACTTCAAGCCGCGCCTTAATTTTTCCAGCTTTGCAGATTTTGAGAATCTGAAATTTCCTCTCGTCTGGAATCTTGGCTTCGGCGAAAGCCTTCTGCAGCCGCTGCTTTCGGGCGGGTACAATCGCGCGTTTCTCCATGAGCAGGAGCAGAACAAGAGTGCGGCGGAGTCGAATTTGAAATCGGCCACACAACAAGTGGATCGGGAAGTCTATACCGACTACTCCAACACGACGGTCGCGCAGCAGCAAATCGATCTGGCCACAAAGGCCGACCAGGAAGCGAAGGAGAATCTTGCGTTCGCCGAGGGCCGCTATTCGGCGGGTGTGGGAAACATCATTGAATTAACCGACGCCGAACTCCTGGCTGCCACGGCGAGCGCGCAGGTTGTCACAGCGCACTACAATTACCAACTCTCGTATGGCAGGCTTGAGGTAGCTGCGGGACAAGATCCAAGCGACTAGAACTAACGGCCTCTGCGCAGCGCGACCAGAGTTTTTGACGATCGTTATTCTTTAACTCTCCATCACCTTCAACGTCGGACTTACAATCAATTTTGCTTCAGTCGCACGTTGCACATCGTCAGCCGTCAATCCTGGCGCGACTTCTTCCAGCACGAGACCATCTCTCGTCACACGGATGTACGCCATCTCAGTCGCAATCGTATCCACGACGTTTGCTCCGGTGAGCGGTAGTGTGCATTTCTTTAAAATCTTGGGAGCGCCTTCGCGTGTTGTATGCTCCATCGCCACGACGACACGGCGTGCCCCCGCGACAAGGTCCATCGCTCCGCCCATGCCTTTCACCATTTTTCCCGGGATCATCCAGTTCGCAAGGTTTCCGGCCTCATCCACCTCCATCGCGCCGAGCACACTCAAGTCGATGTGCCCGCCGCGGATCATGGCAAACGAATCTGCGCTCGAAAAATACGAGGTTCCCGGCATCTCGCTCACGGTTTCTTTACCGGCGTTGATGAGGTCGGCATCCTCTTGTCCCTCGATCGGAAAAGGCCCAATCCCTAGCATTCCGTTCTCCGATTGCAGTGTGACCTTCATCCCTGGAGGCACATGATTCGCGATCAGTGTGGGCATGCCGATACCCAAATTCACATAGAAGCCATCGCGCAGTTCACGAGCAATGCGTTTCACAATGCGCTCGCGTTTATCCGTATCCTTGGTCGGTTTGTTTGGTTGAGTCATTTTATTGCTCCGAGAGCAGGTGGTCAGGGGGCCAGTGGTCAGTAAAGGCGAACCATCCACTGCTCCGTTGTGACTGACCACTGACCACTAACCACTGACCACTTTTCTCACCGTCCTCCGCTCAATTCTTCGCTCATACAGCGCACCCTGAAAAATCCGTTTCACATATACCGAAGGCGTGTGAATCTGGTCTCCATCTAACTCCCCAACCTCGACGAGATGCTCTACTTCGGCAATCGTGATCTTCGCAGCCGTCGCCATCACCGGATTAAAATTGCGCGCTGTCTTGCGATAGATCAGATTGCCTTCCCGATCACCTTTCCAAGCCTTTACAAAAGCGAAGTCCGCCGTCAGTCCGCGTTCCATGACATACAAGCGCCCGTCAAATTCGCGCGTTTCCTTGCCTTCGGCCACAACGGTTCCAACACCTGTTGGCGTAAAAAACGCGGCAATGCCGGCACCACCCGCGCGAATCCGTTCTGAAAACGTCCCCTGCGGAACGAGATCAAGCTTGATCGTCCCCTTCAATACCATCTCTTCGAGCAACTTGTTCTCGCCAACGTAGGTGCCGATGTGACGCACGATCTGCCCCGCAGCCAGTAACAATCCATTGCCGGCTCCATCGACACCCACATTGTTGCTTATGGTCGTGAGGTTCTTCGTGCCTTTGCGCACCAGTGCGCGAATCAGATTCTCGGGCGTGCCACATAAGCCGAAGCCACCGAGCATGATCGATGCGCCATCAAACACGTCGTGGATGGCTTCGTCCGCATTGGCTACTACTTTGTTCATAGCGGAAAGATTTTAAATGAATTGCTGATTGATGATTGATGATTATTGATTGAAACCACTGTTCCCCTGTTGTTATTTAATCAACAATCGACAATCATCAATCAGCAATCGGATTTTTTAGGCGGCATCTTTCTCAGTTCGTGCGCTTGGTCGAACTCGTCCGCCAGTTGCCGCGTTGCGAGATTCTCCCGTATATGTGCCAGCCGCTGCTCCACCTTCCATAGCGCATCTTCCAGGTTTTTCTTGTTGCTAATCGCGACATCACGCCACATGGAATACGGACTCGCCGAAATGCGAGTCATCTCCTGCAGTGCGCGTCCACCTGTCGGAAGAAGTGGGGCTTCCGCCCCAAACTCCTCGACGAGCGCCGCAGCCAGCGCAGTCGACATCATTTGCGGAACATGGCTGATCCACGCGCACAACCGGTCATGTTCTTCTGCCGGCAGCATGATGATCCGCGCACCGATCTGATCGATCCATCCCGCATATTCCGCGAACAGACCGTCGTTCAAGCTCTGTCCCGGCACTGGTGTAAAAAACCACATGGCGTTGTGAAACAAATCCGCATCGGCATAGTCGACTCCGCTAAATTCTTTTCCCGCCATCGGATGGCCACCTAAGAAACGCTTTCCGGAGCTTTTTCCAAATACTTTCGCAGCGCGTTCGACCACCGCGGTTTTGGTACTTCCGACGTCTGTCAGCAAAGCTTTCGCGGGAAGCACAGGCCCGACTCGCTCAATTAAGTCCACAATCGCCAACACTGGCGTCGCGAGTACGACCAGTTGGCTGCCCCGCACGGCGTCACCCGGATTCGGCGAGCCATCATCAATTGCGCCGCGCATACGCGCCCGCTCAAGTGCGGATTCGCGATCACAACCGACGATGCGCCCGGCGAATTTCTTCTTGCGCAAAGCAAGCCCAAGCGATCCGCCTATCAAGCCTGTCCCGATGATCGTGATTTGCCGAATGGGCATAATGTGAGCTTTCACCGCTGAGAACGCCGAGATCGCAGAGGGGAAAATTGTAGACTAAGTGAAAGACCTATGCTGCTTGGAAGATGACGAAGCCTGAGACCTCGGCGACGCTACTGGCAGGAAATATCTACCCGATCTTCCTTCCTACCGCTGGCGCAATGATCCGCAGCTCGTCCATCAGTTTCGCGAACTGCTCAGGAAACAGTGATTGAGCCCCGTCTGACAGCGCTTTGTCGGGGTTGCAATGCACTTCGATCAGCAAAGCATCCGCGCCAGCAGCGACCGAGGCGCGCGCCATCGGCGAGACCTTATCGCGACGACCCGTGCCATGCGACGGATCAGCCGTCATCGGCAAATGGGAAAGTTTGTGAATGATTGGTATAGCAGAGATATCCATTGTATTTCGCGTGTAAGTCTCAAATGTTCGAATGCCGCGCTCGCACAGAATCACATCGTAGTTGCCGCCAGCCATAATGTATTCCGCCGAGAGCAACAATTCTTCCAGCGTCGCCGCGATGCCACGCTTTAGTAAGACCGGCTTGCGCACTTTTCCAAGTTCACGTAGCAGGTTGAAGTTCTGCATGTTGCGGGCGCCGACCTGCAAGATGTCCACATATGGCAGCATGAGGGGAATTTGCGAGATTTCCATCACCTCACTGATCACGAGCAGGTTGTATTTTTCTCCCGCCTCACGCAACAACTTGAGCGCATCTTCGCCGTGACCCTGAAATGAATACGGCGAGCTTCGGGGCTTGAACGCCCCACCCCGCAGCACTTTTGCGCCTGCCTTCGCCACAGACTCCGCCGTACTAAACAGCTGCTCGCGTGATTCCACCGAGCATGGCCCCGCCATCACGACAATCTCATTTCCTCCCACGCCAATTCCATTCGTAAGTTGGACGATTGTTCCTTCAGGACGGAAACTGCGACCCGCCAGCTTGTAGGGCGAACTGATTCGATGGACTTCTTGCACGCCCGGTAACAACTCTAGAATTCGGATATCAAAATCGATCCCAGACCCGACCGCTCCAAGCACGGTCATGCGTGCGCCCGTCGAGCGGTGCACTTCAAATCCCATCTTCACCAGATGTTCGATCACCTGTTGAATCAGGGCTTCATCCGCGCCTTCCTGCATGGCAACAATCATAAAAACAGCTCCTGGCTCTTGGCTTCTAGCTGTTAGCTCGTATTTTCACATTGAAAGAGAATGTCGTTCCGAGCGGAGTGAGGAATCTGGTTTTTCCTCTCCACGTGCAAACGCGCTCAGTCATTTACTTCTGAATCCAACTCCGTTGCCGCGTTCCCCTCATGCTTCGGAACAATTTCTTCTTTCTGGATATTTCTCATCACGTCGATTATTCGCTCGTAAATCCGAACCAGATCGCGCCCTGGCAACGGACCCGGATTCGCTTCTTGCACATTCGTAAATACAATCCGCTCACGATCCGGTTCATATACAGGCAAGTTCGTATCCCGCTTCAGGCGCCCAATCTCCACGGCTGCTCGCGCACGCTCGCTGAGTAAACCCACGAGCTTGCGGTCGAGCTCATCGATTTTCTTTCGCCAGTCTTCGATATCCATGAGAACGCCGTCACCACAAACGATCGAGCGCCCCATCTTAGCCGCGATGTTCTTTGACGCGGCTAAGATGGTGACCTTGATTTCTCATCGCACAACCGACGATTAACGCACGGCGGCTGACTGCTCAGAGCTGCGGGTCAAAAGCCTGCTTACAAACTCGCCAACAGCCACTGCCTCCCGTCCGCGGTTCCGCTCAATCGTCTCGACAATCGCACTGCCCACAACCACTGCATCGGCGAATTCGCCGACTTCAGCGAACTGCTCCGCTGTAGAAATCCCGAATCCCAGAGCAACTGGCAACTTGGTAACGCGCCGCAATCTCTTCACAAGCTTCTTCGCGTCGTCGGCTAACTGCTGTCGCTGACCTGTTACTCCAGTTCGCGACACAGCATACACAAAGCCGCGCGATACCTCGGCGATGCGCTTCAGCCGCTGATCCGGACTCGTTGGCGCGGCCAGAAACACTGGCGCCAGATCATGGTCGCGCATCGCGTGTAAATACTCGCCGGCCTCTTCGACTGGCAAATCGGTTACCAGCGCACCATCCACGCCAGCCGCACGCGCAACTTTGCAGAACTTCTCCATCCCCATTTGTAGAATAGGGTTGAGGTAGGAAAACACAATCAGCCCAATTGACTGTGCTTGTTCCCTGATTTCTGCCGCGAGAGTTAGCACCTGCGCCAGCGACGTTCCGTGTTTCAGCGCGCGCTCGCTGGCACGCTGGATTACCGGCCCATCGGCAACCGGATCGCTGAACGGAACGCCCAGTTCAATCACATCGGCCCCAGCTTCGATCGCTGCCAACACGATCTCCCGCGTCATCGCGATGTCGGGGTCACCACAGGTAACATAAGCCACCAGTGCCGGCTTTTTATAAAAAGTTAAAGGCATAAAGAAATTGTCATTCCGAGCGAAGCGAGGAATCCCTACTCGTGACGCAGAATTCGTAGCGAAGACTATGCCATATTCTCAGGCACGACATTCACGAATCCAACTTCAAGTTCTCTCGCAGTATCCCCACATCTTTGTCTCCGCGGCCTGACACGTTCACGATCACGACATCTGATCTCTTCATCTTTGGTGCGCGCTTGACTACCTCGGCCACCGCATGCGCTGACTCCAGCGCGGGAATAATTCCCTCGGTCCGTGCCAGCAATGTCGTCGCTTCCAGGGTTTCTGCGTCGGACGCTGCAACGTATTCTGCACGGCTAGTGTCGTGCAACCACGCGTGCTCCGGACCGATCGACGGATAATCCAGACCTGCCGAGATCGAATGCGTCGTGGAAATCTGGCCAAATTGATCTTGCAGAACGTATGAGCGCGTCCCCTGCAGTACGCCCGGCGATCCTCCACAGAAGCGCGCCGCGTGCTCGCCGAGCGCTTCTCCGCGCCCGCCCGCCTCAACTCCGATCAGTCGAACCTTTTTGTCTTTGAGGAAGTCGTAAAAGATGCCAATTGAGTTCGATCCACCGCCCACACAGGCAATGATTGCCGCTGGCAACTTGCCTTCTGCCTTGAGAATCTGCGCCCGCGCCTCGCGTCCGATCACGCGATGAAAATCCCGCACCATGGTCGGATAGGGATGCGCGCCGAGCACGCTGCCCAGCAGGTAGTGCGTCGTCCGCACGTTAGTAACCCAGTCGCGCATGGCTTCGTTGATCGCGTCTTTCAGCGTCCGCGATCCGGAATCGACGCCGCGCACTTCGGCTCCCAGCAACCGCATGCGGAAAACGTTCAACTCCTGCCGGCGCATGTCCTCGGTGCCCATGTAGACGACGCACTCGAAGCCGAGCAACGCGCAGACGGTTGCGGTCGCCACGCCGTGCTGTCCAGCGCCGGTCTCGGCGATGACACGATGCTTGCCCATGCGCTGCACCAGCAGCCCCTGGCCGATGCAGTTGTTGATTTTGTGTGCGCCGGTGTGCAGCAGATCTTCGCGCTTCAGATAAATCTTTGCGCCACCCAATTTCTGTGTGAGTCGTCGCGCGAAAAACAGCGGCGTGGGACGCCCGGCGAAGGTTTTGAGCAGCTCATCGAGGCGCACCTGAAATTTCTTATCGCGCTTCGCCTTTTCGTACTCGCGCTCGAGTTCGTCGAGCGCAGCCATCAAGGTTTCGGGCACATAGCGGCCACCATAGGCGCCGAAACGTCCAGGCTCGTTCTTTGCACCTGTACCGTTCGAACTTGGATGTCCGTTCCTAGTCGCATTTTTAACGGCTAGCGTCGAAACTTTAACTTTCGTTGTTCGAGGAATCGTTGCCATCGCTAGCTCGCTTTCCGATCGATCTCGCGCACCGCTTTCACAAATGCCTGCACCTTCTCCGGATCCTTCTTCCCCGGCCGCGCTTCCACACCCGATGCCACATCCACGCCCCACGGCTTAAGATATTCAGCAGCCCAACCCACATTCTGCGGCGTGAGCCCACCCGCAATCACCACAGGATATTTTCGCTTCAAACCTGAAACCAAGACGAGTGCTTCTCCCCACGCGAATGTCTTGCCCGTTCCTCCTCGCTGCTCCTGTGAACCGGAATCTAAAAGCACTCCCGCGGAATTCGGCAAGCTAGGAAACCCGTAGAAACTGCTGGCGCCCCTCAGGTCCCGAAGTATTTCGACAGCAGGCAGGCTAAAAAACATTTTTCCCTGCATCGAATATCGCTCGGGATTCTTGTATTCGTCCCCGTGCAATTGAACCGCCGTCAATCCCGCATCGTCTGCTATCGTCGAGATGTTCTCCACCGGCTCATTGACGAACACACCAACTTTGTCCAGACGGCTAGGCAGTTTCTTACAAATCTCCCGCGCCGCCTCCACCGTCACGCACCGCGGGCTCTTCTCATAAAACACGAACCCCACCGCGTCCGCGCCAGCGTCTACCGCGACGAGTGCGTCTTCCAAGTTCGTCATCCCGCAAATCTTTACCCAAGTCATAAAGGCAGTTCTCAGTTGCCAGTACCCAGTTACCAGCGAAAATCGCCCGTCATCGACTGGGTACTGGGTATCGAGTACTGGGTACTAGCAATTCGCGTAACGCCTCGCCCGGCGCGTCTGCGCGCATCAGGGACTCACCCACGAGAAATGCGTTGTAACCAGCGGCTTTCAACTTGGCAACATCCTCGCCGCAATGAATACCGCTCTCGGCGATGCGCACGATTCCAGCCGGAATCTTCTCTCCTAGCGTCAATGCCGTATCGAGGTCTACTTCGAACGTTCGCAGATCGCGGGTGTTCACGCCGATCAGATCAAATCCCACATCCAGGGCGCGCTGTAACTCGTTGCCGTCGTGGACTTCACACAAGATATCTAGTCCACGCTTTCGAGCCGCCGATACCAGTTTGACCAACTCCTCCGGCGACAATGCCGCAACAATCAGCAGCACGGCATCCGCCGAATTCGCCCGCGCTTCGAGCAACTGAAATTCGTCCACGATGAAGTCTTTGCGCAGGCATGGGATCTTGACCACTGCGGAAGCTTTCCGCAAATTCTCGAGCGATCCCTGGAAAAACTCTGCGTCGGTCAGTACAGATAAGGCCACTGCTCCAGCGTCTTCGAGTTCCCGCGCCAACTCGGCCGGATGAAAATTTGCTCGAATCAATCCCTTCGACGGCGATGCCTTCTTCAACTCCGCGATGACGGCGATGCCATCCTTGCTTCTCTCCAGCAGAGCACGCCGGAAACCGCGCGGGGTGTGCTGTTCGGCCTGCCGCTCCAGCGCGCGCAAATCCGCGCCGCGCTTGGTCTCTGCCAGACGCGCTCGCGTTGCCGCTACGATCCTGTCGAGGAAGGCAGGCATAAAGAATCTTTGATTATAAGGGAGGTGGCGGGCCGGAGTTGTCTCGCGGATATCTCGGCCCGCGTGAATGACGGTTCGTGCAGCTTACTGGATCAGCGTCCCCCCATTGCCGCCGTTGGGCTCCGCATCGGGCGCGATCACTACCGCTGCGGCAACGCGATCGCCCGGCTCCATGTGGAGCAGGCGGACGCCCTGGGCGTTGCGGCCGGATTCGCGGATCGTGGTCGAGTCCATGCGGATGATCTTGCCGTAATGGCTGATCAGCATGACCTCGGATTTTTCGTCGACCTGTGCGATGCCGACCACTTTACCAACACGCTCGGTGGTTTTCAGGTTGATCACGCCCTTGCCGCCGCGGTTGGTGAGGCGGTATTCGTCGGCGGGGGTGCGCTTGCCGAATCCGTTTTCGGTGACGGAGAGGATCAGTGAGCCTTTGATGGCTGCGTCGATGGCTTCGGGCTCGGAGTCGCCTTCTTTTGCAGGCGCTGACGCGCCCGGGACAGCCGAGGCGGCTGTCCCCACATGTTCCGTGCCAGGTTTCGCAGTTGTCGCCATGCCGACCACGTAGTCGCCTTTTTCCAGATCAATACCCCAGACACCATACGCAGCACGGCCCATCGGACGGACGTGGCTTTCGTCGAAGCGAACCGCCATACCTTCGTGCGAGGCGAGGAATATGATCTGATTGCCGTCAGTAATGCGGCAGGCTACGAGTTCATCGCCCTGCTCGATGTTGATAGCGTTGATGCCGTTTGAGCGTACGTGCATGAACTCACGCACTTCCGATTTCTTTACGAGCCCGTTGCGTGTCGCGAAGAAGACATATTTGTTTTCTTCTTCCAGATTACGGACCGCGACAATCGTCTTCAGTGTTTCGCCGGGCTGTAGGCCAACGAGGTTGCCGATGTGCTTGCCACGGCCGGCAGCGCTGACGTCAGGAATCTCATACACCTTTAGCCAGTACACGCGGCCGGTGTTGGTGAAGATCAGAATGTAAGCGTGGGTTGAGACGATGAAGAGGTGCTCGACGAAATCCTCGTCGCGCGTCTTCATGCCAGTGCGGCCTGTGCCTCCGCGCCGCTGCATGCGGTAGGTGGAGATGGGCGTGCGTTTCAGATAGCCGGAGTGGCTGACCGTGACGGCGACTTGTTCGTCGGCGATCAGGTCTTCGAGGACAATCTCCGCTGCTTCGTCTTCGATGCGCGTACGTCGCTCGTCGCCGTAGGACTTTTTCACTTCTTCCAACTCTTTGATGATGACGCCGCGCAGCTTCTTCTCGGAAGCCAGAATCGATTCGTACTCAGCGATGTTCCCGCGAACATCCGTCAGCTCTTTCGAAATCTCATCGATCGAGAGCTTGGTCAGACGGTGCAACTGCAACTCGAGGATGGCATCGGCCTGCTTAGCGGTGAAGGGCTTGTCGGCATCGAGCTTGGGAGCGCGGCCGGTGGTGTTGATGTCGATCTTCTTGCCGCCGAAGTAGAGCACCAAGTTTTCGCGGGCGTCGGCGCGGTTGGCGCTGCCGCGAATGATGGCGATGACGTTGTCGAGGTGATCGAGCGCGGTGAGATAGCCTTCGAGAATGTGCTCGCGGTCTTTCGCTTTCTGCAGCAGGTAGGCGGTGCGTCGGCGAACCACATCGACGCGGTGCTCGATAAAGTACTTAATGGCCTGGATCAGGCCCATTTCGCGCGGCTGCCCGTTGACCACCGCGAGCAGGATCATCGAGAAGCCTTCCTGCATCTGCGTGTGTTTGAAAAGCTGATTCAGAATGATCTGCGGCTCGGCGCCACGCTTGAGTTCTACGACGATGCGCATGCCGTCGCGATCGCTTTCGTCGCGCACATCGGAGATGTCTTCGATCTCCTTGTCATTGACCAGTGCCGCAATGCGCTTGATCAGGACGGATTTGTTCACCTGATAGGGAATTTCGGTGACCACAATCGCCTGGCGGTCTTTCGTGATGTTCTCGATGGCGGCCTTAGCGCGCATCATGAAGCGCCCGCGGCCGGTGCGGTAGGCCTCAAAAATTCCCGCCCGGCCATGAATGATGCCGGCAGTCGGGAAGTCGGGCCCCTGTACAAACTTCAGAATCTCTGCAAGTTGCGCATTGGGATTGTTAATCAGCGTAATCGTGGCGTCGACGATTTCGGTCAGGTTGTGCGGCGGAATTTTAGTCGCCATACCGACGGCAATGCCGTCGGAGCCATTGACTAGAAGATTTGGAATACGCGCTGGCAGAACGTCGGGCTCGATCTCACTGCCGTCGTAGTTGGGATGAAAATCGACGGTTTCTTTGTCGAGGTCTTCCAGCAGCGGAGTTGCGACCTGCGCCAGCTTGGCTTCGGTGTATCGATCCGCGGCGGGCGGGTCTCCATCAACAGAACCGAAATTGCCCTGGCCGAAAATCAGCGGGTAGCGCAGGCTCCAGGTTTGCGCAAGGCGGACCAGAGCGTCATAGACGGCGAGGTTGCCGTGGGGATGGTACTTGCCCATCACTTCGCCGACGATGCGGGCGCATTTGCGAGTGGCGCGATTGGGCTGCAGGCCCATCTGCTGCATCGTGTAAAGAATGCGGCGATGAACGGGCTTCAATCCGTCGCGCACGTCGGGCAGCGCGCGGCCGATGATCACCGACATCGAATAGTCGAGATACGACCGCTTCATCTCCTCTTCAATGTTGACCGGTTGAATGCTCAACGCACCGGGGCCGTCGCCGCCGGAAGGAGGAGGAGGGAGAGGAAGTTCGGGGTTTTGGTCGTCAGGCATTTTTCGGGGCTCTCAGCCATCAGTTTTCAGCCATCAGCGTGTAACGAGCGACTGTAACTGATTGTATTTACAGGATGTTATGTGTCCCGGAAGCTGAAGTTATTATATCACGCTTGGGTGAAACTCTCGCGTGTAGTGTTGATTCGGTGGAGGTTAAGAATCATGAGTTCCGAGTTGGGAAATCTACAAGAAATCATCGCGATTTTCGGTCGTTTATCACTGCAATCGTGTGGACGTTGTTGCTAGGCTCCGCCTGCCATGAACCGGATTCCGTCTCGCATTCCCTCGCTTGATGGCCTGCGCGCGATTTCGATTTCGCTGGTGCTGGTGGGGCATTGGGCAGAACTACGGTATCACTCCGATGTAGCCGGCGCGTTTGCAAACCTGGGCGTCAGAATCTTCTTCGTGATCTCCGGATATCTGATCACCACTCTGCTTCTGAAGGAACATGACAAGACCTGCACGATCCATCTGCGCAAGTTTTATGTGCGGCGGGCGTACCGGATTCTGCCCGCGGCAATGGCATTCATGTTGCCGGTTTTTGTAATTTTCTGGCACGAACTGCGCTGGTATCACATGGCGGCTGCGGCGCTGTATGTGGCGAACTTTGATTTCGCACATCCGTGGTTTTTGGGTCACTTGTGGTCATTGAGCGTTGAGGAGCAGTTCTATTTCCTTTGGCCGAGCGTGTTGAAGAAGTGGTTTCAGCACCGAGTGGCGATTCTCGTCGGCGTGGTTGCGTTTGCGCCGCTATACCGCGTGGCGTGTCATTTTCTTCTGCAACTGCACGGGCGGGCAGATGAGACATTTCCGGCGGTTGCCGATGTGCTAGCTGTCGGCTGCCTGCTGGCGATTCTGCAAGCGCGTCTTCCCACGATCAAACCCACATGGGCATGGCCGATGTTGATCTCTGTGTCGCTTGTGCCTGTTTATCTAGGTATCTTGCACTTTCACATCACGGCCTTGCTACTGTTCGTACTCTGGCCGGTGATGCATTTGTCGATTGCGGGATTGCTGCTTCACGTGGTGCAGAATCCCTACCGGATTTTGAACGTGAAGCCAATTATGTGGCTAGGAAAGATCAGCTACAGCTTGTATCTGTGGCAGCAGCTATTCGTGTATGGAGGGCACGCTCAACCGTGGTATTTCATGGTGTTTGCGCTTGGACTGGCCAGCGCTTCCTATTATCTTGTGGAGCGGCCAATGCTGAAGATGCGAGCGAAAAGGTCGGAGCAGAAGTTAGCAAGCGAATTTGCGACAGCGGCGTGAGCGACTCCCAGAGGCTAAAGCCCGAATCAGTATCAAGCCTTTCGGCACGGCTAAAAGCCGTGCCCTTCTACAAAACCACCTTCCACAACCGCTGTGAGCGTTACGGTCCTACAATTACTTCGTTCGGAGCGCTGGGGATCTGGAATTTCATTCCGCGAGAATGATTGGTGGCTATGGTTTCGAGAAGATTCAGAGAAGACAGTTCGACCTTCCTGCTCCACGATCCATCGGCGTAGTAATTGCCGGTGGCATAGAGAACGCCACCGGTGATGGTATAAGCGTGAACTTCTTCGCGGTGACCGTCCCGAAATACGAGCACCGCAGGAGACGCCTCTGTAGCAATCTGACGCGGCATGGTGTAAGCCTGCGTCACCGGCCTTGTCTCAGGTGAGTTCCCGTGGGTCGCGTCTCCATCAATGATTTCGGCTCCAGAATTTCCTTCACCGCTCAATCGGACGTATCGGTCTCCCTGCAACTCGATTAGAAGCGGCTGTGCCGGTGGCTGAGCTGGCTGCGGGTCGACCGCAGGCGGTGCTTGCATTACGATGACCGTTGGCTGCGGAAACGCGTACCCAGGCGGATAAACAGCATCCGAGTAGAGAGAGTCTGAGAAAAAAGGGATTGGATAAGCAAACGACCGTGGCCCGAAGGCCGAGTGTTGCGAGCCGAAATGAGCGAGGTGCGGCGCCGCGCCCATTCTCTGCGCACCTGCATTTTGCAGCAGAACGGCGAGCAGCGCGATCAGCGCAAGCTTATGCATGGCTAGTTTGCCTGCGACGACATCGGCAGTTGAAAGGTAACGCCGTGCTCTTCGTTCTGCTCGCGTGTCGCTTCCAAGTCGAGATCGGCAAGAGGCACTTTGCGGGCGTGACCCAGCGTCATGTCGAAGAGCGTCGAGCCGATGATGGCGTAGTTGACGACTTCGAGTTTGTGGCCATCCTTGAAGACCAACGTCGTCGGTTGCGGAGCATCTGCGACAGCCGCTGAGCTTTGCGCGCGATCTGTTGTGTGTTGTGAGCGAAGATCATCTTCGGGTGGCACATACGAATCAGCGCCATCGCCCCGGCGGTCGAATACAGTAGGGCCACCCTGATAATTGTCGGAGTCGTTTTCGTCGGAGTTGTCGGCATCGTTGTACGCACTACCGCTGTCTACCGGATAAGGAACTGGCACTGCATACCACACCGGACCGACGTCGGTTCTGTGATGATGGTGATGATTGCCGTTTACTACTGGAGCAACCCTATTAGGTACGAGCGAATTTACGTTCGGAACCGTGCCCGTTGGAGGACGCACAGGGCCGGTGGGGCTGGGAATCATGGCAGTCGGAGGATGAACAGGACCTATAGGACTAGAAACCGTGCCAGTTACCATGTGGCTTGGAGCAGACGTCACAGAAGCGCCATTCATTTGTGCGTAGCTGTTCGCGACGCAAAACAAGGAAGACATCAGCAACCCAAAAACCACGCCCGGCGCTGGAATTGAACGCCTCACTCGCACATCATACTCCAAATGCAGACTCATAGCGCACCTCGAATTTGAAGGCACTAACTCATTAGATCGTAGTAAAACTACCCGGATGCGCATAAAAACTTGTAACGGCATTGTGCGTTTTAGTTCGTTGTCAGTTGGCGACAATCGTTACAAAAATTTACACAGCATATAATTTGTTGGAGTGTGTGATTCGAGTCGAGCTCAGAAACCATGAAATCTGCAATACGGTTTGCAATGTTGGCCCTGGTGCTGGTGATTGTGGCTATGGTGTCGGGGGTTACTGCGATGCGCTTGGCGATCCACGGCCAGGAGGTGGAAGTGCCGGCGCTAGTCGGTCTCACTCCGGCGGAAGCGGAGCGCGCAGCTGCAGGACTCGGATTGCAGATTTCGATTGAGCGGCAGTATTACAGCCCGACGATTCCTGATGGCAGAATTATGTCGCAGCTTCCATTCCCGGGCACCAAAGTTCGGCGCGGATGGCAGGTGCGTGTGGCGCGAAGCCTCGGACCGACGCGGGTGGCGATTCCCGACGTGACAGGACAGAGTGAACACGCGGCGGAATTGAATATCCGTCGGCGTGGGCTGGATGTAGCTTCTTTAGCGGAGGTTGCGTCGCCTGGGATTCCGGCAGATCAGGTGCTCGCGCAAAGTCCTCAGGCAAACGCAACGCAAGTATTGGCGCCCAAAATCAGCCTTCTCGTTACAACAACTGCGCCGCCACCGGCATTTGTTATGCCGAGTTTTGTTGGTCAGACGCTTGGGTCTGTAAGCCGCACACTGCAGGATGAGGGATTCCGATTGGGGAATGTGAGCGTTGCGCCTCCGCCAATTGCACCGGTGGATGACACTGGAAATTCAACAACGCCCCAGGTACAGCCGACACCAGCACCCTCTCCAGCACAGCCTTCGCCGTCGAGCGTTATCGTATCGCAGGCACCGGCACCTGGGCAGAAGGTCGCTGGCGGAACTGCGGTGAATTTCGAGGTGCGGTAAACCTAAAGGTTTGCCAACGGATTTTCGCGGATTTGCACCGATAACCCAGATCATATTCCTTACGACTTTTCCAGGATTGCGGCGAAGAAGCCATCGCACGGATGCATGCCTGGGATTGTCCGCAGGTATGGGCCTCGCGTGAGCGTTGTAGGATCAGGCCATGTGAGTTCTCCGTCTGCCTTCAACTTGTCAAGTTCAGTTCGGCAATCCAGTAAGCGGAACGAGTCGTTTTCGGCTAGCGCTTTCTCAACCACGTCTTCGTTTTCCTCACGCTCCAAAGAACACGTGGAATAGATGAGACGGCCACCGGCAGTGACATGACCGAGAGCCGAACGAAGGATTGCGCTTTGGCGTGCATGCAGCTCGGCAAGATCGCTGGGAGCGAGGTGCCACTTGATCTCCGGATTGCGGGCGAGTGTACCCGTACCGGAGCAGGGGACGTCGGCGAGCACACGATCGAAGAGACATGCAGTCGGCAAATGCAACGCGTCGGCAGCAATGACTTGAATTCGTGCTGAGGCGTGAGCCGCTTTCAAGAGATTTCTTAGCAGGCGGGTACGATGCGAGTGCAGTTCGACTGCGGTGATTGTAGCGCCAGGATTTCGATCAGCGATGGCCAGTGTCTTGCCACCGGGCGCGGCGCAACAATCGAGGATTCTGACGCCTTCATGCGATTGCTTATCCAAAGAGCAACCGACTAGGGCGGCGACCAGCTGCGCACCTTCGTCCTGGATGACGATCCGTCCCGTGCGGAACGCTTGTGTCTTTGTGACATCACCGCTTTCGACTCGCCGTGCTGACGCGAGCAGTCTTCCTCGACCCATACGGATGCTTTCGCGTTTCAGCGCCTCTTCTGAGACTGAATTGCGAAGGCGGATCGCTGTGCTTGGGATCGACTGATTATGCTCGCAGATTGCACGGGCGGCGGGTCCGTACTCCTTCGCCCATCGCTCAGCGATCCAAAGCGGATGTGCGAAGGTACTAGCCAGATCTTCGGGCGAAGAGGGTTGCTCGATCGCTGGAGCTTTGGCTCCCGCGAGTTTGCGCAAGACTGCATTTACGAAGGGTGCGGCAGAGCGCTTACGGGCACGCTTAACCAATTCAACGCTTTCGTGAAGTGCGGCGTGCTGGGGAACGCGGTCGAGCCAGCGGAATTGATAGACAGCCAGACGGAGGGCAATCAGAACTTCCAGATCAAGCTTGGATAAAGCTTGAGAGGACGCAGCGGCGATTTCATCATCGAGGCGCGAACGCCAACGAAGGACACCCATCACCAGTTCGGTAGCAAGGGCGTGATCGGGAATGGATAGATTTTCGTAGGCTGCTGAATGCAGCAACTCAGTAGCATAAGACGCATCGCGCTCGACGCGGTGGAGGATGTCGAATGCGGCAGACCGCGCGGGGGAGACGGGCATTAGTTCTAGATTTTAGACTTTTGCACAAGCGACAAAAACCGCTTAACCACAGAGGGCACAGGGGACACAGAGCAGCCTTGGGATGAAACGTAGAGACAGCTGCCCTAGGCTGTCTGCGGGCGCAAGCCCGCGTCTAGCTCTAGCCCAATTTCTCGCCCGGTTTCGGCCTGTAGCCGTGAATAAAGTCTCTTGCGGAAGTACGCTTCTTCCCTTCGAGCTGAAGTTCCAGCAACTCCAGCGACGTACTTTGGCCGCAGCCGACTAGAAGATTGTCGGCCTGTACGTGCAATTCGGCCGGGCGCAAAACCTCAATCGCGGGCAGCGCCTTCAGAATCTGCAGATTCTTGCCGCGGAACTTCGTATAGGCTCCAGGCCAAGGTTGAAAGCCACGTAAGCGATTAAAAATTTCAGCGACAGGGCGAGAAAAGTCCACGAGACCATCTTCTTTCTTGAGAATCGGAGCGAGAGTTGCCTGAGAGTTGTCTTGTGGGTGCGGATGAATCGCTCCAGCTTGCAGGCCGCGCAAGGTTTCAACTATCAGATCGGAGCCGATAGCAGCGAGACGCGGAGCAAGGGTTTCGGCGGTGTCTTCTCGTTCAATTGTGAGTTCTTTTTGAAGCAGGATTTCGCCAGTGTCGAGTCCAACATCGATGCGCATCGTCGTCACGCCGGCAACCGTCTCGCCTTGCGCGATCGACCACTGGATAGGTGCAGCACCTCGATATTTCGGCAGCAGCGAGGCGTGGAGATTGATGTTGCCCAGTCGTGGAAGATCGAGCATCCATTGCGGGATGATGCGACCGTAACCGACTACGATAATTGCGTCGGGATTGATGGCTGAGAGTTGAGCGCGAAATTCGTCGTTGGTTTTGATTTTGTCCGGCTGCGTGATCGGAAGATTCAGGCGAACGGCACATTGCTTGACGGGCGAGGCTACGAGTCCAAGGCCGCGCCCTTTTGGCCGGTCTGGTTGTGTGACCACGAGATGCACGCGAAAACCGGTGGCGTGCAGTTTCTCAAGCGTGGGCACAGCAAACATCGGCGTGCCGCAGAAGACGAGATTGAGGGGCTGAGTCATTGAATCATCGACTTGACGATTCAAGTTCTACCACTCCCCAGCTTTCACAAGCTTACGAATTTTGCGTTTGATTAAGTCGCGCTTCAATGCGCTGAGATGGCTAATATAGAGTTTACCGTTCAAATGATCGGTTTCGTGCAGCAAGGCTCGTGCAAGCAGCTCTTCACCGGTCTTTTCGAAAACCTGACCATGAACATCCTGAGCGCGGACGGAGACTTTGTTAGGCCGCGTAACGTTCTCGCGGAAATCGGGTATGCTTAAGCATCCCTCACTCTGTGTGTGTTTACCTTCCGTACGAATGATTTCCGGATTAATGAGGACGAGTTTCGCCTGCGGGTCTTCCTTGAAAGTTATGTCGATGACGGCGATGCGGCGCCCGACGCCGATTTGCGGTGCGGCTAGACCGACACCGTGGGCCGCGTACATCGACTCGAACATGTCGTCGATGAGCTTCTGTAGTTCTTCATCAAAAACCGTCACCGTCTCTGAGGGCTTTTCGAGAATGGGATCGCCAAACTTTACGATGGGATAGATCATTCTTGGTCTTAGATCAGTCTTTCTTTTTGAATCAGTAATTTTTCAATTGCTGGCAGTAGCCTTCAAAATTTCGCAGTGTCTCCGTCATCGAATCACCGCCAAACTTTTCCAGAGCACAACGTGCGAGCGTGAGCGCGACCATCGCCTCTGCCGCAACACCAGCTGCAGGAACGACACAAACGTCAGAGCGCTCGTATGCGGCCTTGACCGGCTCGCGCGTTGAGAACTCCACGGATTGCAGCGGTCGGCGTAGCGTAGAAATTGGCTTTAGATAACCGCGCACACGAATCTCTTCTCCGTTGGAAACGCCGCCTTCGATTCCTCCGGCATTGTTGTGCGTGCGAGAAAAAGCTGTGAAGCCTGAAGTCGCGGCATATCCGATTTCGTCGTGGACCGTTGAACCGGGAGCATAAGCTGCCGCGACACCGGCCCCGATTTCTACGGCCTTCACCGCCTGCAGCGACATTACAGCGGCGGCTAGCATGGCGTCGAGGCGCTCGTCCCATTGCGCATAGGTACCGAGGCCCGGAGGAACCTTGTGTGCCACGACTTCAAAGACTCCGCCGATGGAATCGCCGGTTTTGAGAACTTTGTCGACTTCGTCCTTCATGCGTTGTTCGACTTCGGGGTCAGCGCAATTGAGCAAAACATCATCAAGGTCATGAAGCGCCTGGATCTTTTCCCAAGGAATTTGATCCAGGACGGTAACGCTTCCAGTTGTGATCACATGGCTGAGCACCTCGATACCGAGGTCACGCAAAAAAAGTTTGGCGATGGCACCGATGGCAACACGCGCGGCTGATTCGCGGGCAGAAGCGCGTTCGAGCACGTAACGGGCTTCCGGGAAATTGTATTTGAGCGCTCCCGCGAGGTCGGCATGACCCGGGCGCGGAGACTTGACCTGTTTGTGCTTTGCCAGATCGCCATCGCCAACCGGCAACGACTCCTGCCAGTTTTTCCAGTCTTTGTTTTCGAGCTGAATGGAAATTGGCGAACCAATCGTCATCCCATGACGAACGCCTGAGAGAATGTGGGCGGTGTCGCGTTCGATCTTCATGCGTCCGCCACGGCCGTAGCCCTGCTGGCGGCGCCAAAGCTCGCGGTCGAGAAAGGCCCGATCGATTTTCAATCCGGCGGGGATACCCGAAAGGAAGGCGACAAGCGCCTCGCCATGCGATTCCCCCGCAGTGAAGTAGCGCAGCATAAATTTTCGATTGTACCTGAAAGGCAAGATAGGCCGAGAAGGGAGTGAGCGGGCCGATGCATTGGGGCCAAACTCACCGGAGTAGCCAGAAGGTTCATTTCCGCAGCAACACAACTGGGTTTACAATAATCCAACGCTTTACATTCTGATCGCTGTTTCCGGAAACCTGCGTCACATCGTCAATTTTTCCGAAGGGGAACTTGTGTGCTGTGGGGCGAGCACAAGTTAATGAAATCATAAAGATGTCGGTCATTAAAAAAATCCGTTGCGTTTTGATCCATGATCACGTCCTGTTACGGCATGGACTGCGGCGTTTGTTGGAAGATGCCCCAGACATGGATGTAGTCGCCGAGGCCGGAAATGCCTCTGAAGCGCTGCAATGTGTGAGCGAACATCGTCCTGACGTTGTGATTGCCGATGCAAGTGTATTCGAGCTCGGGGGAGACCAGGTAGAACAGCTGATCCAGCACACGTCGCCGCGCAGCAAAGTACTGTTTCTGACCATGTATGAGGACAAGCCTTGGCTTCGAGAGGGCCAAATGCGCGGGGCGAGTTGCGCAGTACGGCAGACCTCGGCACAAGAGTTAGTGGAAGCAGTCAGGAAGGCTCATACGGCGAAAAACATGGTGGACGATACGCCGCACGCGGTGCAGCGCGAATGGCTGGGGGATGGTCTACTTCCGCGGCCGCGCACATTGACCGCACGAGAGCAGGAAGTGCTCAAGTTGCTGGCCGAAGGCAGGACAGTACGTTCCGCCGCCGATATCCTGGGACTCAGCGCGAAGACCGTGGATGCGCACAAGTTTAATCTGATGCGAAAGCTCGGTGTCCACAATAAGGCCGAACTTGTGATGTGGGCGATTCAGAAGAGAGTAGTAAAGCTGCCCGCGAGTAACTAAAATTCCGCTCAAGTCTAATTTGACGGATTTCAAAATGAACAGCGGTCCCAATAACCGCAACGACGCTCTCGCTCACTCCTGAAATACCGCCGTCACCAGCTCCGCAAGACTCGAAACAGTAAGGTCGGGCTTCGCTTCGGCCTCTTTCACGGCGCCCACACCCGGCCTGACAGAAGGGCGGTTCACCCACACCGTTGCGAGGCCGAGAGCCTGGGCGGGAATGACGTCGTGGTAGATGCTCTGTCCTACATGCAGAACTCGGTGTGCCGGCGCGTTGATACGGTTGAGGGTAATCTCGAAAATCTTTAGCGATGGCTTGTAAGCTTGTGCCTGCTGCGCCGTGATGACTTCATCGAATGCAACCCCAAGCTTCGGGCGAGTCGCGGCAAAAAGGTCGTCGTCAACATTGGAGAGAATAGCGAGGCGAAAGCGCTCCTTAAGCTTACGCAGAGCGGCGACAGTGTCGGGCCAGGGTTCCCATGCAGCAAGGGAATCTGGCAATGAGCGTGCTTGCTCGGCAGTCGGAGCGAAGCCCAGTTCCGCACCAAAACGACGGACCACAGACTGCAGCACCTCGCGATAGGAATGGAATGTCCCCTGTTCGGACAGCTGTTCAAATTCGCCGTAAAGGTTGAGCAGCTTAGCATCATCAACTTTCTTTCCGTGAGCAGCCAAGATTTGGTGCAGCACGGGAAGCAGTCCTGCTTCCCAATTGATTAGTGTGCCGTAACAATCAAACGTAAGGATCTCGAAGCGGTTGAAGTCGAGCATGGTTCAGGCCTGTCTGTTCCGAAAGATTATGAATGATCCTTCCAGAACAGGGGCTGGACTGATCGAAATGACAACGATCGAAGTGATCCCGATCGAAGCGACAAATTAGCTATATTTTGACTTCCTCACGAAGCATCGACCACCCTCGACTTTTCCTACTGCTTAATTTCGAGTGGTTGCGAGAGCTCAAAACTGACGGCGGACTCAGCAGGAAGCACAATGTCTTTATTTCCAGTGAGCGCTGCGCCGCCTGCACCGGCCCCTCCACCAGCTGCCATGCCAATCGCGGCTCCTTTGCCTCCGCCAGCGAGAGCTCCGATGATTCCACCGACCGCAGCCCCGCCACCAGCTAGCACTGCTGTGCGTTTGCCTTTACCCTTCGCCGAAAAGGTTTTTAGAGCAGCCTGAACTGGCATATCAGCACCGTTGAGGTTGATGGAATCAAGACGCACCTGCAGTACTGCTCCGCCCGCAAACTTGCCCAGCGGCTTAGCATCGGTGACCGTTCCCGAGATCGTCGCCCCTTTGGGAATCGCGACTGCGGCGCCGACTGTTACGTCTTTAGCAATGGAACCGCTAAAGGTTTGGTTTGCCTGGCTCAGCTTGGAACCGAGCTCTGCACCTAAACTGACAGTAATAGATGTTCCGGCAGGAACGACAATAGGTTCTTTTTTCTTCTCTTCTCGCGCCTCTCTGCGTTCTCTGGACTCCTTGTCGCCTTTGCTGGAAGTATTGGTGGCACTGCTGGCGTTATTGCCGGCATTGTTGCTGTTGTCCGTCGTGTTGTCGGCGGCAGGTTTGCTAGTACATCCGAGCAGCACCACCGCCAGATAAATCAATAACGTGATCATCCCCAAGCGAGACCGCATGTTGAACCTCCGTATTGTTGCCAATGTACCGGATTACGATGGACAGGAGCAACGGCCGGGCAGCCAAAATGTAATACGCTTTGCAGCGCCGGCGGCTTAGATTGCGTTGTCGAACATCCAGCGCGTGGCGTTGTTGGGAAAATCTTTCTCAGTCCAGGCCAGTACGACGCGCGGGCGCACCGCATAGATCACGCCTTCGGGCACAACCATGAGAGGCATTTTGTATTTTGCCCGGGAGGCGTCATCGAGCTTTTAAAGATAGCCTTGTTCGAAATGTCCACTTCCACCGCAGTACCTTCGAGAATGACGACATCATCACCTGATTCAAGGTGAATCGACACGGCGGGAGTGTGCACAAGATTGCGCGCCTTGCGCGAGGTACGTGCTGTGCCGAAGTAAACAGCTCCGTCGATCCAGAAGCCCCAGACCGGAATCGAGTGCGGTCGCCCGTCGGGACGCGTGGTACAAATCCAATAGTTCCGGGCCTTAGCGAGACGCTCCTCGGCATGGCCGAAGGGCAAATACTGTTTACGCGGTTTCAAACCATACATTGCCGGAACGTCGGGCAAACTGGCTCGGCATCCAACAGGATCAGATGAAGGGCGCTTCGACTTTTCCGCGACTTTCAATTCCTTAGAGGTTCTGGGCATGTCGCCTCACTTTTTCTGAAACGAAGGCGGGGGCGAATTTTACTGCTGCGGTTCGAGGCTCGGCAAGGTAGGGGCTTCTTCTGCGGATTCGCTAGACTCGGGTTCCGGTTCAGCGGAATCCTCGGCGGGCACATCTTTTTTCGGAGACAGAAATTTTTCCGTGTTTAACAGCGGTCGACCGAGCGATGGATTGTAGCTGGTCCAGGGACTGTCGTGAGCAGACTCACGCTCGAACTGGGCGCGCATGGCTTCCATCTTGGAGTCGAGATCGTCGAGGTAGTGCAGCATCAGCGCTTCGGGAAACATCGGCAGTTTCGGCGAGCCGAATTCGTACTGCCCGTGATGGCTAATGATCAGGTGTTCGACCATCGTCTTGAGTTCATCGGGAAAGCCAGGCACAAGTGCAAGTTTGGCCTGCAGCATTTCCAGTTCGATCACCATGTGTCCGAGCAACTGGCCTTTGGTCGTATATGAGAACGAACGATTGTATGTAAGCTCGTGAATCTTGCCGATATCGTGCAGGAACGCGCCGGTAAGAAGAAGATCGCGATTGATCTGCGGATAGTTTCTGCAGACTAGATCGCATGAGCGAAAGAGTGACACAACGTGATCGAGCAAGCCACCGATGTATGCATGGTGCAGCGTTTTGGCCGCGGGAGCGTTCCGGTAAGCGTCGGCGATTTCCATATCGTCCATGAACGCCTGTACGAGCGATTTCAGATGCGGATTATGAAATGTCCCCACGAAACCGACCAGTGTTCGCCACAACTCATCGATATCTTTTGTAGTCTTGGGGAGGTAGTCGGCGTACTCGATCTCTGATTGCCCCAGCTTGCGCAGCTTGTGAATGGTCAACTGAAACCGCTGCTTGTACTTATTGATCAGTCCTTTGACCTTGAGGTAATCGTCCTGCTCGAAGGCATTGAGCACATCGTCGACGTTGTCCCACATCTTGGCTTCGATCTGGCCGCTGCGGTCGCCGAGCGTGAGCGCCAGATATGGGTCGCCGGTTTTTTTAGGCTTGATCTGCTTGACGACAACCACAAATGTAGAAGTGATGATCTTGTTTTCGTGGCGCGGGCAGTCGCCGATGTAGAAATCCTTCATGAGCTGTGTTGAGTATAAACGCAGGGCAGACGTCCGCGGCAAAGATCATCGCAACGATCAATGCAGGAAAACCCCGTCTTAAGGCGGGTTAGAGGATGCCAAGTTTCTTCTTTTTCTTCTTCAGCTTCTTGGCGTCGGCTTCTTTAGCCGAGGCAGTTTCGATCGGTTGCGTCTGGTTCGGACTGGCTCCCGTATCGACGTATCCGGTCGCGTACTTGATGTAGGCTTCTTCCCGCAATTTGGTGAGATAAGCACGCAGCGCAGGTTGTAATTTCTCGTAGTAAAGCGCGTCCTGAATTCTGGGCAGGACATCCTTCATGGGAGGAACACCGGCTGCCTGATGGTCGACCACCTTGAGGATGACATATCCCTGCTTGGTACGGATCACATCGGTGACCTGGCCCGCCTTCATGGAAAAAGTTTTGTCTTCGAGTTCCTTGGCAAGCTTGCCGCGCTGGAAGATACCGAGCGCTCCACCATCAGCACCCGAGGGGCCGTCGGAGTACTTTTTGGCAATGTCCTCGAAATTGGCTCCATCGCGAATCTGCTTGAGCAGATCGTTGGCTTTCGCTTCTGCTGCGCTCAGAGCAGCTGCATCAGCAGCCTGCCGGACGGCCTCATCAGCAGGAGATTGCGGCTGCGAATTCGGAGTCGCAGAAGGCGACGCATTGGGATTGGCTGCCGGCGCTGGTGTCGCGGGAACCGCAGTCTTAGGCGCAACCAAAATCTCGGCCAGACGAACGGATTCCGGCTGGTCCATCTCACTCCTGTGCTCGTCGTAGAACTTTTGCTCTTCTTCCTTGGTCGGTTGGCTGAGATGCCCGCCGACTTCTTCTCCGATCACCTTTTGTGTGATGATCTTGTTTTTCATGTTCTGCTTGAAGTCTTCCCATGAGATCCCCTGCTTTTGTGCTTCCTTTTCGAGATCTTCCATGGAATCAAGCTTCATCTCTTTGCGCATCTGGTCGAGTTGCTTTATGAGGTCGGTGTCGCCGCTGATGCCAAGGTCCTTCCCTTTGTCGAGGAGAAGCTGCTGGTCGATGAGGTCACGCAGCACATCTTTTTCGCGATCGGTGTAGACCTTATCCGCGTCGTTGGGGTTTTGTTGCTTGACTTCGTCCCTGAGCTGGTCTTTGCTGCGCTCGTATTCCGATTTGGTAATGATCTGGTTGTTGACGCGGGTAATGATCTCTTCGACGACCTGGCCAGCAGCCATCGCTGGCAAGCAGGCAGAAGCAACAAGAACCAGGCAAAGTTTTTTCATAGAATTCATGGGCCGCCACGCTTCTACTGGCAAAGGTGGGCTCAGGCCGATGGCGGCATTTTACTCTTTTCGCCCAAGGCTGTGCTGTCAAGCTCGCTTTATTGGACGTTTGCGGGCCGGGAAGAGTTGGCCGTGCAAATCAGGCGGTTCGAACCAGGGCTAGGGCGGTGCGGTCATCGCACAGAAATGTACGACGATCTTGATTGCCGGCGGCGTTCAGAACAGAAGTGCAGAGTGCCCGGGCGTTATCACCAGGATTATCTTTGAGCAGCTCTTTGACGCGCTCTAGCCCGAATTCTTCGGCTGACTTTCCACGATCCGAGCCGCATTCGACCACCCCACGAGAAACGAGCACCAACGAAGATCCCTTCGCCAAACCTGCGATTGGAGAGTCACAGGTGGCGTGGGAAAAAAGCCCTAGGGGCAGACCAGTAGAAGCCAGTTCGGTGACTCCGGAGCTATCACGCAGGAGCCCGGACGTATGTCCTGCATTTGTGTAACAAAGCGTGCCGAACTTTTCGTGATAGCAACCGACGAATGCTGGGCAGGGATGCACTCCCTTGGAAGCCTCGATCAGGCCACGATTGAGATTAAGACAAAGCTCAGTCATGGCATCCGCTTCATTGATGTCGGCCGGCGAAAAGAGCTGGGCTCCAATATTACGAAAAATATCCTGTGCTGCAACGAGAATGCTGCGGGTATCTTCACGTCCCCCGGCAACGTCGAGTAGGCCAAATAAAACTCGCTCGGGACTGACGCGGATTGAATCGTAAAAATCACCGGCAACACGCTTGCCGGCAAACACAGCGGCGATATCGGCCCCTTCGATTTTCGGGAAAACGGTCGGAACCGGCTCAATGGCCGGCGGAGGTTCAGGTGCGGGATGATGGAAAAGTGAGCGCATGAGCGGATGGCTCAACGCGAAAGTAGCACAGGGACGGGCAGTGGGCAAATTTCTGGACGCGGAGACATTATTGTCCGTATTTGTCGGCAAGATATTTGCCGAGGTCGGCTTCAAACTGGCCGTAGTCGGAGTGGATCACGGCTCGCATCGAAGCCTCGGTTGAGTTGCCCTGGCTCAGGTTTTGTAGGATGCGCTGAATGTCGCTCATGCCGTAGGAGTCGTTGATATAAGAAACAGCGGCAAGCGATTCAGCGTAAGCAAGATAGGCTTGCGCGCCGGAAAAATTGAAGAAGCTACCCTCAAGCGCGTTGATAGGTATATTCTGCTGCGCCTTGAAGATTACCGCGAGCTGATGTCCATCGCCGCCGAGACTCTTAGGCTCGAGAAGCTGTGCGATGCCTTCATGCAGCCAGGGCGGGCAACGTCCGCCGGAGAGCTGCGTAATAAACGAGTGAGCGAGTTCATGCTTCAGAACCCGCGCCAGCTCCGACGTCACCGAGCTCAACCCGCTGACCGGGATGCGTAGTTTGCCGTCGTTGATCGCTCCCGACCATGTTGGAGCGTGCGTGACATCGAAGAAAGCCTGCTCCGTGTAGAGCGTGACCAGAATGTTATCGTGCGGCGGATTACCGAGGTCGCGAGCCAAGTCGTCGTAATCAGATTCGAGCGCCTGCAGAATCTGCGTGCGTAAAGTTTCCGAAGTCTGCTTGCCTTCATAGTGAAGCACAAAATGGTTGCTCTCGCCCTGAGAGAACTCAGACTCGACCGTCTGTTCTCGCTGCGCTTTCGCCAAGAATTGTCGCACGGCCGGATCAGGCCGCAACTCAAGCGAACGCTTCCAGGATGCGATGGCATCTTTTGTATGGTCCGAAGCGAACTGTGCGTAACCGAGCATGGTGTAAGCGTCGGGCGACTGCGGGTCGGAGCGAACGGCTCGCTGTGCGTACGGCAGGGCCTGGGCGGCGTTTCCGGTGCGAACTAACAGCGCTGCGTAATAGATAAGGATCGTGGAATTGTCCGGTTGGAAACGGAGTGCATTTTCAAAATAGCTGCGGGATTTGGCGATGTTACCGTGCTCAAATTCAAATTTCCCGGCGATGAAGTCCGCCGTCGCGCTCAATTCAGCATTGCCTTTGCGCTCCAATGCCGCAAGCACGTCGGTATCAACTTTGCCTTCCTTGATGATTTTGGCGACGATGTCGCCTTCATTCGCGAGCGTATTGGCAGGCTGGAAATTCCCCAGATCGGCGATTTTCCCTGCTCTTGACGAAGACTGCGCCGGCATACCGCCAGCCTCGACACGATCGACCATCGACTTGGGAATGGCGTAAGAATCGTCGCCGATGTCGTATTCGTAGTGACTTCCGTTTACGCGGACGTGGTCGGCAACGATCTTGCGTCCGTTCTTCAGGTGGATGGTGTCCGCCATTGCGCCTGTCGGCACGAGAGCCAGCACAATCAGGAGGATGGTGACACGCAGGCGCATTCAGGCGCATTCTAGCAATAGGGGATAGTCCAACCGACGTGACGAAGGTGCTACTTCAACTGCGCGCTTTTACGATTGCGACAATGATTTATTCCGCCTTATTCGTGTCGCAATCGCCTTACGTGGCCGGTGAGAATCCGCCCGACAAGCCAGCAGAAGCGCTGTATCTTCAACTCGGCCAAGTCGGCCTCGATCCGGCGCTTGTGTATCAGGTAAGAGGTGTGTCGTTAGAGCGATCGGCGGTCCACATCACGCTTGAAGATGGCAAGATCGCATTTACGCAGAGCGTGATGGGGCGCATCACGGGCGCGTTTTTTGAAGGCGACGCCGAAGTGCTGATCGTGCCTCCGAGCGATGTCGAACGGAAGTCGATGAGCCTATTCACCGGGATGGCGATTCTCGAGGAGCATTTTCAGACTGCATATTTTCGCTTCAACGACGAATCGGCGCAGGAGATGGCACCCGACCTAAGACAGACCGATAACAAAAAAGAATTCGTCGACCGTTGGGATTCGACCGCGCGCAATCTTGCACAAAGCGACGCGATGCGGCTGCTTGAGACGTTCAGCAAGATGCTTCCAGTCAAAGGAAGCGCGGCCCCCTCCGACAACGCGACCAACTCTGCAGACCGGTTTCTCCACGCGCGCATACAGGGAACCAAGTTCGGCGTTTTCGATGTCTATTCCGATTCCGACGCGAGAGAGCAGATTCAAGTTGGGCAAGCCAAAACGGCCGACAACGGCGGCACATACTACAACGTGTGGACATCATTCACGCCGGTGACGGGAGTCTCGGCGTCTACCGATCCCAGAGGAACAGCGGGGACGAAGCCGCGGGAAGACTGGATTACCATACGCCACTACGCGATTACCACCGAGGTGCAGCCACCTAAGCAGATTCACGCACACGCCACTTTGCAGCTTGAAGTAACAGAAAGCGGGTCGCGAGTCATCTTTTTTGAACTATCACGATTCCTGCAAGTGGAAAGCGTCAAGCTTGCGGGTCAGCCTGTCGAGTTCATTCACAATCCGGCGGTCGAGGGAACTCAACTCGCACGCAGAGGAAATGACGTTTTGGCCCTGGTTCTGCCCGAACCGGCGAAAACAAAAGATAAGCTCGAATTGGAGTTTGTCTATGGCGGAGAAGTTCTCGCGGAAGCAGGCACCGGCCTTCTCTATGTTGGTGAGCGCGGAACGTGGTATCCGAATCGCGGCATGGTGATGGCCAACTTCGACCTCACATTTACCTATCCGCAAGGCTGGACACTGGTGGCAACCGGCGAGCCAACTCCGGTTACATCCGCCGACGATTCTCAGAAAGCAAGTGGGGCCCAGACATCGCGGTGGGTTTCCGATCGGGCGATTCCTTTTGCTGGATTCAATCTCGGTAAATACAAAGTATTCACGACACGGGCAGGCGACGTTACGGTGGAAACTTACGCGACGCAAGGAGTGGAACGCAGTTTCCCGAGCGTACCGATTCAGACGATCGATCCCAGGCCGCCGGATGGCTCACCGCATCCGATGCAGGTCATTGTGCCTCGCCGGCCTTCGCCAGCGCAGACTGAAGAAGCTGTCGGTGAAGCGGCAGCACATGCCATTCAATACTACGCTGAGAGATTTGGCCCTTATCCTTACCGCAAGCTGGCACTAACCCAACTGCCGGGACCTGAGAGTCAGGGTTGGCCCAGTCTGATATTTCTGTCGTCTTACGCTTTTCTTGACAAAGAAGAGCGCGAGCAACTGCACTTTGATCCGACCAAGATCTGGATACAAGAATCAATCCCCGCTCACGAAACGGCACACCAGTGGTGGGGCGATCTTGTGGGGTGGGATTCGTATCGCGATCAGTGGCTCTCTGAAGGTTTGTCGAATTACTGCGCGCTGATGATGCTGCAGGAAAGAAATCCAGCAGGCTTCCGACAAGTCATGGAGCAATACCGGCGCGACCTAGTAGCGAAGAACAAAGATGGAGTCGCACCGATGGATGCAGGGCCGGTAACCCTGGGCATGCGGTTGCTCTCGTCACGCTTTCCGGAAGGCTATGAGGCGATCAGTTATGGGAGAGCAACGTGGCTGTTCCACATGCTGCGAACCATGATGAATGATGCCGCGCAGGAAAAAGGAGAAAAAAAGGCAAGTGGCGTCAACGAACCGTTTGTGAGGGCGTTACGCAAAGTCCGGCAGCGTTACGAGGGCAAGTCGATCACGACGCGAGAATTGCTGAATGTGTTTGCCGAGGATATCCCTTCTTCATTGCGCTACGAGGGCAAGAATTCACTGGATTGGTTTTTGGATAGTTGGGTGAACGGCACGGCCCTTCCGAAGCTGGAACTAAAAGCGGTGAAGTTCACGCCCAAGGGAGCCGGACTGCTGGTAACTGGGACAATCGTTCAGAAGGAAGCGCCACCGGACCTGGTGACGTCGGTTCCAGTCTATGCCGTGACTACTGGCAAGCCGGTGTTGCTTGGCCGCGTCTTTGCTGACGGCGATGAATCGTCGTTTCATGTGTCAGCTCCGGCCGGAACACATAAGATCGTGCTGGACCCCAACCAAACGATTTTGACGAGTTTGAAGTAGCACATGCGCGAAGTGCCAGATAGGCACTCCATTCTAATGAGATTTCCCAAATTGGGCGTCATCAAAGGCTAAGCGAGGAACCTTCCTAAGTTTCCACTCACGTAAGTGCTGCGTTTCCATTGCCGTCCGCTCGTTAAAGCCTAAACAATTCTGTGGCATAGAAGATGCTTATCTTGTCGGTGAACGATGATGTGAATACTTGTTGGGAGCAAGTGAGGCTCAAGACGACAGCAATGCAAGTGCAAACGACAATAAGAATCGAATCCACCGAATCGAAGTGCGACGTGGTCAGGGCAACGCCTAGTAGCACAGAAACAATACTGTTCGTTGAAGACGAAGCGTTCGTTCGAAATGTAACTAATGAGGTTTTGCGTTCTGCCGGGTATGTGGTTCTGGCCTGCGGGAATGCCGCTGAAGCTCTAGCTGCATACAACGAACATCGCGGCGAAGTGGACCTTCTGCTAACGGATGTAATCCTGCCCGGGGAAACTGGACGTACGCTGGCACGCAATCTCAGGCTGCAGAATTCCACACTGAGCGTACTGTTCATATCTGGGTATTCAGAGCAATTGGAGGCACTTAAAACTGAATCGGCGGATTATCTAACGAAACCTTTTTCCACCGAAGTTTTGTTGCGGAAAATAAAAGAACTGCTCGCTCATCGACAGGTTTGGGTTGGAAAACAAGCTTCCCTCAGGCAGGCCGCCGGACGCGCGTAGCCTGCAGAATCTGGTCTGGAATTTGAAGAAGCGGAACCACGCGAGCCAAGGCTCCCAACTCTGCGCAGGCGCGGGGCATGCCGTAGACCGTGCAGCTCACTTCGTCCTGTCCGACGGTATGTCCACCTTGCTGACGGATGGCATTCATTCCTTCCGCACCATCCGCACCCATGCCGGTCAGAATTACTCCCATTGCGAGATTCCGGAAATTCTTCGCGACCGACTTCATCATGACATCCACTGACGGAATGTGTAGATGTTTTTCTGGATGACGATCCAAGGTGATGATGGCCCGTGAATCGGAAAAGCGTTGTACTGTCATGTGAATTCCAGCGGGTGCAATGTAGACGACGCCTGGCAGAATGTATTCGTCGTGGACTGCCTCACGTACCTCGACGGAGCATAGAGAGTTGAGCCTCTGCGCAAAGGGCCCTGTGAAACCAACCGGCATGTGCTGCACGATCAGTATAGGAACGGACAAATCACGGGGAAGAAGAGGCAAAATTTCCTGCAGAGCTTTAGGCCCACCTGTAGAGGCTCCCAGAGCGATAACAGCCGGGCTTGCAGGCATTGCATCTGCGAATTCAGACGAGGACGATCGTGGAGGCTTTTTGTGAGCGCCCGGAGATCCTGGGTTTCGTGACTGCGCGGCTGCTCGAATCTTTGCGATTAAGTCTTCGCGGATATGGTGGATGTCGAGCGAATTGGCGGACATCTGCTTAGGAACATAATCGTCCGCACCTGTATCGAGGCACTGGACTTTATCTTCCACGCGCGTGCGCTGAGTCAGAACCAGCACCGGCAGGCTGGGCTTTTTGAGACGCAGATAGCGTAGAACGCTCACGCCATCGAGTTTCGGGAGGTTCAAGTCGAGAATAACAACGTCATAGTCATTTTCGGTCGCCGCGGATCGGGCCTGTTCGCCATCCGGAAAGATATCAACCGTGTAGTGTTCGCCCTCGAGACCCTGACGAACAAACTTGGCCAGCGCTTCATCATCTTCAGCAATAAGAATTCGCATAACGTGAACCGTCCTTAATGCAATGCGCTCAGTCTAGTTAGAAACGGCTCAAGCGCAGCTAAAACTGGCTTGCACGAAGGTCCTTAGTTCCGGCATCGGGGCTGTGTTTCAAAATGGGATTGAATGGCAACATCACGCAAGTAACCGGTAGAACCTAAGAGGCCAATTCCGAGAATTCGGCGCTGCCGGAGATAATTTCTGGGAGCGCCTTGGCTAGGCGATCGAATGGTTGTGCAATCGTCGGCGCGGACTACAACGATGTGGAGCAAGACGACACTAAAATCTCTGACAATTCCGGGGGGAATCCTGCTCCTGGGCGTCGCTGTGCTCGTGCACTCTGGCTGGCTGACACTCGCGCTGCCAGCAATTGGTTTTCTCTATTACTGCGCGCTCGTGGGAGGGATGCTGCTGGCGTGGCGCTTTCATTCCAGCCGGATTTTTTTGGCTCTGCTCGTACTTTTTCTGGCGGAGCAGGCGATCGCACTATCGGGTGGCGCGCATGCTGCGCCGACCTCTGCGGGATGGTCAACACTCGCGGCAACGGCCGTCTTGGTTCCAGTGAACTTCGTTTTGATTGCAATGATGCAGGAGCATGGCTTCAACGTGCCGGGCATCGCTCCGTTCGGTCTCTTTCTTTTTCTGCAAACGATTGTCGTAGTTGTTTTAAGCCAAAGTTCAGCAGCGGCACAGCCGCTTTCGCGCGCGCATCACGCGGTAACGAACATGCCGTTGCCGGGATACGCTACAGCCACTTTTGCTATCGCGGTCACTGTTCTGCTGGTGCGCTCATTGGTCACTCGTAGACCGTCCGATAGCGCCTTGCTTTGGTCGCTGATTTCCTTCTTTCTCTCTCTTCGATTCCTCGGGGTCGCGCGTACCTCGACTGCGTACTCTGCCACCGCGGCATGCGTCCTCGCGATTTCAATTATTGAGACGTCATATCTTCTTGCTTATCAAGACGAACTCACAACTCTGCCTTCGCGACGCGCCTTCAACGATGCTCTACAGCGGCTGCAAGCCCCCTATTCGATCGCCGCGGTGGATATCGATCACTTCAAGCGATTCAATGACACTTACGGCCACGATACTGGGGATGAAGTGCTGCGCTTAGTCGCGGCAAAACTTGCGCGCGTCACCGGTGGAGGGCAAGCATACCGCTGCGGCGGTGAAGAATTCGTAATCCTTTTTCCTGGAAAAAATACGGCTGAGGTAACAGGCCATCTTGAACGGTTGCGAACGACGATTGAAGCCGCAGAATTCCGCCAGCGTAGTGCCGACCGGCGGCAGGTTCCCCGCGGACCGGACCGTCGCGGCGGTATGAACGCTGGCGCCCGAACTCGCAGCCGCGCGGGAAAAGGGCACGCCATCCGGCGTCTGGCGCAGGAACCGTCTCCGGCGCCGCTTTCTGTCACGGTGAGCATTGGTGTCGCGAGTGGGTTGAACGAAGGATCGAATCCCGATGTTGTTCTGCAGTCGGCCGACAAGGCACTCTATCGTGCCAAGGCCAAAGGCCGAAATCGTTTGGAGACGGCTTCAATACCTCGTCGAAAAGACGAGCGCAAAAAAGCTGCCGGGATTGCTTGAACGATAACCAGCAGAAAAAAAGAAATGGATGCGTGCGGGCCGGGCCGTCAACCGTAGGACGGGGATTAGGACAACCCGGCCGCACGTTTCGCAAGCACCGCAGGCCGTGCGGTCAGCCGGCGGCGGTGGGAGAACTCGGGCGTTTCCGGCCGGTGCCTCCGCAGACGGGACATTTTTGACGGATAAAGGCAACACCCTCGGACTTACCGTTCAAGTCCACCGGCTTCGCCACATATCCAGTACCGCCGCAGTTCGGGCAGTCGTCCGGATTCACTCCTCTCCCCCCTCAGTGTTGAAGGCATTTTCTCCGAATTGAGGATTAGATTTGCACCGGCGTGTTTTGCGTTACGAATCACGAACAAAACGTCGGGTAAGTTGGCTAAATGATGGGCAAACGAATCAGGCTCTCTTCAAAATTTACGAAAAACTTACGAATTGTGGATTGCGAACTGGGGCTAGCTGTGAATGGTTGGGCAGGTGTACTGACTTCGCGATCAGCAGCGGAATCGCTGTGGAATTGTGATAGTGTGAGGCTCACGACCACTGCTTTTGATGTGGGGGTATTGCTCTTCAAGGCTACACTTGCGATCGGCACCAGAACATTGGCCTCCGGGAAATACGCCGCCACACACCGGCGGGGAATCTGGTAAGGCACGGCCACAAAACGCAAAGCCGTTCGTAATTCCTCGCGGCCATCATTTAAGAAATGGCTTGTTATGTCTAGCCGGTTGCCTGTATTCCACGCCATTTTCCGCCAGGTCATCCGGATTGATCAGCACCACGCGGCGCGGCCATGAAAGATCCCTCGATAGCGATCGTCGAGGCCGTATCTAGTTCGGGACAGATCATAATAAAGTTACTCCTAGGAATTTGATGTGCCAAAGCGTAGTAAGGTCTCGCTGAACTTCAGCCACTACCCAAGGTCGGGAGTGCGAGAATCAGGATGCGAGTTCGTGCAGTCGCCGAGTCTCGGGCTTGGGAGCTGCGCGATCTGCCGCTGCGGTTGCGCTGAGATAGGAGTCAACGCAAGCTGCTGCTTTGCGACCTTCGGAAATTGCCCACACGACGAGCGATTGACCGCGGCGCATATCGCCCGCCGCGAAAACGCCAGGAACCGATGACATATAGTTCTGGTCGGTCGCGACGTTGCCGCGATTGTCGAGTTGCATGCCCAGCTGCTCGATCATTCCATTCCGCACCGGGCCAAGGAAGCCCATCGCGATCAGAATGAGGTCAGCGTCCATCGTGAACTCGCTGCCAGGGATCGGCTCGAACTTCGGGGGAGGGCCAACTCTGACGGCGTGAAGTTGTTTGACGTTACCGTTTTCGTCGCCGGTAAACTTTGCAGTTGCGATGCTCCAGTCGCGCACACCGCCTTCCTCGTGGGCGGCCTCGACGCGCAGTTGCATAGGCCAGAGCGGCCAAGGCGTTTGCGGCGAGCGCTCATCAGGCGGCTTTGGCATAATCTCGAACTGATGGACTGACAGTGGCTTCTGCCGGTGGCACGTCCCTAGACAGTCGGCACCGGTATCGCCGCCGCCGATGATGACCACGCGCTTGCTGGTAGCGAAAATTTCTGTCGAAGGATCGAGCGCGTCCCCGAGGCAGCGCTTGTTCTGCTGCGGCAGGTATTCCATCGCGAAGTGAATGCCCTTCAACTCGCGACCAGGAACTTTCAGATCGCGCGGATGCTCGGCGCCACCTGCGAGCACGATCGCGTCGAACTCGCGGCGCAAATCTTCGACGGCTACGGTCTTGCCGATTTCGGTATTCGTAACAAACTTCACGCCCTCGGCCGACATCTGATCGAGGCGACGGTCGATGATGTGCTTCTCCAGCTTGAATTGAGGGATGCCGTAACGAAGCAGTCCGCCGATGCGGTCATTTTTCTCGTAAACCGTTACTGCATGGCCTGCACGACAGAGTTGCTGCGTGGCAGCCAGTCCTGCAGGCCCTGATCCCACGATTGCTACTTTCTTGCCGGTACGAATCTTCGGTGGCTCAGGACGAATCCAACCTTCGAGGAATCCCCTCTCGACGATATTTTTTTCATTCTGCTTGATTGTTACCGGAGGCGCATTGATTCCTAGTACACATGATGCCTCGCATGGCGCCGGACAAATGCGGCCCGTGAATTCAGGGAAATTATTAGTCGCGTGCAGTTGACGAACGGCTTCTTTCCAGCGCCCACGGTAGACCAGATCGTTCCAGTCGGGAATCAGATTGCTGACGGGACATCCCGTCTGACAGAACGGCACGCCGCAATCCATGCATCGTGCGCCCTGCTTGCGAAGACTCTCTTCGGGAAAGTCCTGGTAAATCTCAAACCAGTCGTTGACGCGCTCGAGGATCGGCCTGCGCGGAGCCAACTCGCGCGAATAGTCCATGAAACCGGTGGTTTTACCCATTGACCACCAGCCTTTGCTGTGCAGAGCTGGAATCCAGTATGGGTTCTAAAATCGAAACGGGCTGGCACGGAATATAAGCCGACTGTGTGCGAATGACTCCCAGCACACGCTTGTACTCATGCGGGAAGACCTTGATGAATCGCGGCTGCAGATCTTGCCAATTCTCGAGAATCCACTTCGCGCGAGGACTGTTGGTCAACTCCAGATGACGGTTAACGAGATTGTGAACCACCTGCACATCCTGTTCATCGATCAGCGATTCGAGGTCCACTGACTCCAGATTGCATCGTTTCTCGGTGAAGTCTCCGTGCTCGTCGAACACGTAAGCAATACCGCCGCTCATACCCGCGGCGAAATTTCTTCCGCACGAGCCGAGGACGACGACCAGTCCGTTGGTCATGTATTCACAGCCGTGGTCGCCGACACCTTCGACGACTGCAGTCGATCCGGAATTTCGAACCGCGAACCTCTCGCCAGCGACGCCATTGAAGAAGGCTTCGCCGCTCGTTGCGCCATACAACGCCACATTTCCGATGATGATGTTCTCTTCGGGTGCGAAACCGGAACCGCGCGGCGGATATACGACGATTCTCCCACCGGACAGGCCTTTGCCAACGTAGTCGTTCGCTTCGCCTTCGAGTGTGACGGTCACACCTTTGGCCAGAAATGCTCCGATACTCTGGCCGGCAGACCCTGAAAGTTGAAGGCGCAACGTGTCGTCAGGAAGGCCGGCGGAACCATATCGGCGGGCGATCTCACCGCTCAGCATCGTGCCGATCGTACGGTGTACATTGCTGACCGGTAACTGCACTTCGATGGCGGTCCGAGTTTCGAGTGCCGCTTGCGCCTCTTTCAGAATCTTATGATCGAGCGCATGCTCCAGCCTATGATCCTGCTTGTGAACGCAGTGCCTCGCAACCCGTGACGGTACGGGCGGATTGTAGAGAATCGCCGAATAGTCGAGACCACGTGCCTTCCAATGATCGACGGCAGGCTCGATATCAAGCATGTCGACACGGCCCACCATTTCGTCGACTGTGCGGAAGCCCAGCTCTGCCATGTATTGGCGAACCTGCTCGGCAATAAAGAAAAAGAAATTGATGACGTGCTCGGGCTGCCCTTGAAACTGCTTGCGCAGCAAGGGATCCTGCGTCGCAATGCCGACTGAACATGTGTTCAAATGACACTTGCGCATCATGACGCAGCCCATCGCGATCAGAGGCGTTGTGGCAAACCCAAATTCTTCCGCGCCGAGCAGAGCAGCGATCACGACATCACGGCCAGTCTGCAGTTTGCCGTCGGTTTGCACGCGAATGCGGCTCCGCAGATCATTGAGCAACAAAACTTGCTGCGTCTCAGCTAGGCCCAGTTCCCAAGGAATACCGGCATGTTTGATCGAACTCAACGGCGATGCGCCGGTGCCACCGCTGTCGCCGCTGATCAGGACAACGTCGGCGTGCGCTTTCGCGACACCAGCCGCCACAGTTCCCACACCAACTTCCGCCACCAACTTCACTGCAATGCGCGCTTGTGGGTTGACATTCTTAAGGTCGTAGATCAGTTGCGCGAGATCTTCGATCGAATAAATATCGTGATGCGGTGGAGGTGAGATAAGCCCAACTCCTGGAATCGAGTGGCGCAATCGAGCGATCACTTCGTCGACCTTGTGTCCGGGGAGTTGTCCACCTTCGCCTGGCTTCGCGCCTTGCGCCATCTTGATCTGCAATTCGTCGGCGTTGACGAGGTAGTTTGCCGTTACACCAAAACGCGCCGAAGCCACCTGCTTCACGGCACTGCGCCTCAAATCTCCATTTGCATCCGACCGAAAACGTTCTTCATCTTCCCCACCCTCGCCCGTATTCGACTTGCCTCCGATGCGGTTCATCGCAATCGCGAGAGTTTCGTGAGCTTCTTTGCTGATGGAACCGAAAGACATGGCGCCCGTGGTGAAGCGCTTGACGATTTCCCTGGCCGACTCAACCTCCTCGACCGGAACCGGATTCTCACTCTTTTTCAGCGTCATCAGCCCGCGCAGCGTACACAGGTTGCTGCTCTGGCGGTCGATAAGCTCGGTGTATTCCTCGAAAGTCTTGGAGCTTTCTTGCCGCACCGCCTGCTGCAACTTGCTGATAGTTTCCGGATTTAGCAGGTGATATTCGCCATTAACACGCTGGTGGTAGTTGCCGCCTACTGTGAGCTCCGTCTCAAACTCGGTCAGCGGACGGAAGGCAAATTCATGTTTGAGTTGTGCCTCTCGCGACAGAACGTCCAGGCCAATGCCTTCCAGCCGCGAGGTCGTGCCCGAGAAATATGACTCGATCAACTCTTTATTCAATCCGAGTGCCTCGAACACCTGTGCACCTTGATAGCTCTGCAGCGTCGAGATGCCCATCTTCGAGAAAGTTTTGAGCAATCCTTTTTTGATGGCCTTGATGAAGTGTTTGACAGCAGTTTCAGGCGTGACGCCTTCGCCTAACTCACCGCGCCATGCCAGATCTTCGACGCTCTCCAGTGCAAGATAAGGATTGATCGCGCTCGCTCCGTATCCGCTGAGCAGGGCGAAGTGCATGACCTCACGTGGCTCTCCGGATTCCGTGATTAATGCCACCTGGGTGCGCGTTTCTTCGCGCACCAGCAGATTATGGACTGCGGCCAGAGCCAGCAGGCATGGAATGGGAGCGTAATCTTTGTCGATGCCGCGATCCGAGAGAATGAGCAGAGAATATCCGGCCCTCACCGCCTGTGAAGCCCTTCGGCACAATTCATCCAGCGCGCGCTTGAGGCCAGCCTCGCCCTCGCTCGCGCGGAATAGAGCCGGCAGCGTGGTCGCCAGCAGATCGCGGTTTGAGACCCGGCGCAACTTTTCCAACTCACGATTCGTGAGCAGCGGATGCGCCAGCTTCAGCATGTGGCAGTTCTCGGGCGCCTCGTCGAGAATGTTGCGCTCGCTGCCGATATAGCTGATCAGCGACATCACCATTTCTTCACGAATGGGATCGATCGGTGGATTGGTCACCTGCGCAAAGAGCTGCTTGAAATAATTGAAGAGCGACTGCGGCCTGTCGGAGAGACAGGCGAGCGGCGTGTCGGTCCCCATCGAACCGACCGGCTCTTCCCCTTTTCCTGCCATGGGAGCAAGAATCATCCGCAAATCTTCGTCGCTGTAACCGAACGCACGTTGGCGACGCAAAAGTGTCTCGGCATCGGGGAAATGCATGCGCGACGGCTCCGGCAACTGATCGATGGTGATCTGGTTTTCCTTGAGCCACTCCGCGTAGGGCTTGCGCGAAGCTAATGTCTGCTTAATTTCCTTGTCGGAAATAATCCGCCCTTCGACCGTATCGACCAGAAACATTTTCCCCGGCTGCAGGCGGCCTTTTCGCTTCACTTGTTCCGGTGCGATCTCAAGCACGCCCGCTTCCGAAGCCATGACGACGAGATCGTCGTGCGTCACCACATATCGCCCGGGCCGCAGACCGTTGCGGTCGAGCGTCGCTCCGATGACGCGACCGTCTGTGAACGCGATCGCCGCCGGGCCATCCCAGGGCTCCATCAGGCACGCGTGATACTCGTAGAACGCCCGCTTCTCCGGCTTCATGTGCGGATTGCCCGCCCACGCCTCGGGAATCAGCATGGCCATGACGTGAGGAATGCTGCGTCCCGCCTGAAAAAGAAACTCCACAACGTTGTCGAAGTTAGCCGAGTCACTGCCGTCGGGCGCGATGATCGGATATAGTTTTTTCAGGTCCTCGTCGAACAGCGGAGACTTCAGCAGCGACTGCCGCGCGTACATCCAATTCACATTTCCGCGAAGCGTATTGATCTCGCCGTTGTGCGCGATATAACGATAGGGATGCGCTCGCTGCCAACTTGGAAATGTATTCGTCGAAAACCGCTGATGCACAAGGCACAGCGCACTCACCACATCGGGATCGGAAAGCTCGCGGTAGAAGTTGGTGATCTGCGTTGCCAGTAACAAGCCCTTGTAGACGATTGTCCGGCAGGAAAGCGACGGGATATAAAACATCTCTGCGTCTTCAATCCCCGACTCGCGAACTTCATTCTCCGCACGCTTGCGCACAACGTAGAGCTTGCGCTCGAAAGTTTCTTCATCGATGCCATCAGGACAGCCCACGAAAACCTGCTGAATGTATGGCTGCGAAGCACGCGCCACACGGCCGATGGCAGAGGCATAGACCGGCGTGTCGCGCCAACCGAGCAAGGTCAGCCCTTCTTCCCGCACAATGCGCTCCAGGATTCCCTCGCACTGCAAGCGTGGATGCTTCTCTACCGGCAAGAAAGTCATGCCGACACCATAGATCCCGCGCTCGGGCAATCCGAAACCTAGCTTTTCGCACTCGCGCACAAAGAACTTGTGCGGAATCTGGATCACAACTCCGGCACCGTCTCCAGTCTCAGGGTCGCAGCCGCAAGCACCACGATGCGCCAGATTGAGCAGCACCTGGATACCTTTTTGTATGATGTCGTGACTCTTATGGCCGGGGATGCTGGCTACAAACCCGATTCCGCAGGCATCGTGCTCGTGCGCAGGATTGTAGAGTCCCTGGGCAGGAGGCAGGCCATTTATCGGGTTGAAAGGCGTCATTTGGGACATCTTGGTCCACTTAAGTTCTTTCCGAATCAGTTGTTCTTGGGCTTTGCCTGGCGGGGCATGAGGGAGTCACCGCGCCTCAGGAACAGACATTCGTACCTATGTAATAGCGCCTAAAGGCAAGCAAGTACAATGCAGAATTTCGATGCAAGGTATGGGAATTTCAGGACGTTCACGGTTCTGTAATATGGTCAGGAGTGTGGGTAAAAGCTGAATCGTAGTGGTGGTCATCTATATTGGGTCGAGGTTGACCGAGCGCAACTGGCAGCCCCGGAATCACCAGCTAACGCTCCTATCGTGAAGTTCGCTATGCTTGGCGCTGATGCAACCAACAGCGGAAAGTCCGGTCATTGAATTCCGGAACGTATCCTACCGGGTGGGCAGGACCGAGGTACTCCGCGACCTTAGTTTGCGCGCCCAGCCCGGAGAGATTCTCGCTCTACTAGGTCGCAGCGGCTCAGGCAAGACCACCACGCTCAAGCTGGTGAATCGCCTGTTGTCGCCGACGGCGGGCGAGGTTCTCGTCAGAGGATTGTCGAACGCTCAGGCAGACGTCATTCATTTGCGGCGCAGCATTGGCTACGTAATTCAAGACGCCGGTCTGTTCCCGCATTTCACGGTGGCGAAGAACATCGGCCTGGTTCCCAGAATCAGCGGATGGCCCGAACCGAAAATTCGCGCTCGTGTCGAAGAGCTGCTGCAACTGACCGGGCTCGCTCCCGAAATAGCTTCCCGCTATCCTCATCAGCTTTCAGGCGGACAGCGGCAGCGGGTCGGAGTGGCGCGCGCGCTGGCGGCGGATCCGGAGATTCTCCTGATGGACGAGCCTTTCGGCGCTCTCGATCCTCTCACGCGCGACGAATTGCAGCGCGAGTTTCTGTCTCTTCAGAAAAGACTTCGCAAGACAGTCGTGTTCGTCACGCACGACCTGCGTGAGGCGATGCGGCTCGGGTCGCGCATTGCGCTGATGGAGGCGGGAAAGCTGGTCACTGTTCTCTCGCCCGCTGATTTCTTGCGCTCCTCCGATCCCTGGGCATCCGCATACGTAAAGGCATTCGGAGATCTGGAATCCGCTGTAGCGGAAGGCACGTCATGAGCTTTCTTCGATTCATTCTGCAGAACCGCGGACAGGTGCTGGAACTCACCGCTGAACATTTATGGCTGGTGGGGATCTCCACGCTATTCGCAACGCTGATCGGCGTCCCGCTGGGAATTTTGGTCGCTCACTGGCCGCGTCTCAACAAACCTGTGCTCGGAAGCGCGAACATTATTCAGACGATTCCCAGTCTTGCGCTGTTTGGATTTCTCCTGCCCGTGCCCTGGCTGGGCAATCGCGTCGACAGGCTGGCGATCCTGGCGCTCACGCTTTACGCGCTCCTGCCCATCATCCGGAACACTTACACAGGAATTCGCGGAGTCGACCCGGCCGTGATGGAAGCTGGGCGAGGCATGGGCCTCACGGACTCTCAGCTGCTTTTTCAAGTGGAGCTGCCGCTTGCTGTAAGTGTGATTCTTTCTGGCGTTCGCACGGCAGTTGTGATTTCCGTCGGTCTGGCGACGATTGCGGCTGCCATCGGCGCTGGCGGCCTGGGAGAATTCATCTTTCGCGGTCTCGCCATGGTCGACAATCGGGTCATTCTGGCGGGCGCGGTTCCGGCCGCAATTCTGGCCCTGCTCGCGGATCTCGGCGTGGGTTGGCTGGAAAGGCGCCTGCAGCCGCGATGAAGACGGAGCGAGTCTCGTTGCGCTTGATGTCCATTAGGCGGACCTTCGTTGGGCAGATCTTAGTTAGGCGACTCGTCGTCATTTTGATCGTCGCCGCGCTCGCGCCGCTGATCATTCTTTCATCCATCTCTTGCTCGCCATCGCACTCAGATCGGATCGTAATCGGCTCCAAGAATTTCACCGAATCTCTGATCCTCGCTGAACTCATGGCGCAAGTGATCGAGGCCAATACAAAATTGAAAGTAGAGCGACGTTTTTATCTGGCGGGAACCTATATCTGCCATCAGGCAGTGCTCGCTGGACGAATTGATATCTACCCCGAATACACCGGCACGGCGTTAACGACGATTCTCAAGCAGAATGCCGCCGGCGATGAACCTGCAGTTTACCAGCGCGTCAAGAGTGAATATGAACGTCGCTTCGGACTGACCTTAAGTCCAGGCTTCGGTTTTAACGATACCTTCGCGATGGAAATCCGTGGAGACGACGCTCGCCGCCTGAACATTCACACCCTGTCGCAAACCGCGCCTTTCGCTGCACACTGGCGCGCAGGTTTCGGCTATGAGTTCATGGAGCGGCCCGATGGATATCGTGGTCTGGCCTCCACGTACGGCCTGCATTTCGCGGAGCAGCCACGCGTGATGGATCTCGGCCTGTTGGCGCGGGCTCTGTGGGACCATCAAATCGACCTGGCGGCCGGCAATGCAACCGATGGCCTGATTCCGGCCCTCGATTTGTTCGTGCTTGAAGATGACCGGCATTACTTTCCGCCGTATGAAGCGGTTGCCGTAATCCGGGAACAATCCATACAGAATCACCCGGAGATCGAGCAAGCGCTCGCGCTCTTGGGAGGAAAAATCTCCGACGTCGAGATGCGGCAACTGAACTACGCGGTCGATGGCCAGCACCGCGACGTAGTAGAGGTAGCGCGGGAGTTCTTGCACAGCAAGGGATTAGCGCCCTAAACCGATCTGACCCCACATCCGCTGGCGGAGCCGATCTTAATCAATAAAATCGCATTTTGGACTGCGACTTTGTGATTGCGCTGGACATCTAAGGCTGACGTAGGGGAGACTGGCCCTCCGCAGAAACGGGCTGGCTTTCGAGCCCCTCCGGTAGAGTTCGCACAGCCTTCTGAACTTTACCGACCTAGCCCTTCGTCCAGGTCCACGCGACCGAGCGGGAGATCTCTGTGCTGACGACGCAAATGAGTATTGGGCGCGATCTGCTGGAAAGAGTATGGCAGGCCCGTAAGCGCAGCGACGCCCTTTTCGCTGTGATTCGGCCGGACGCATTGTATGACCGGCCAATTCCGGAACGCCATCGTATTATCTTCTATATAGGTCACCTTGAAGCGTTCGACTGGAACCTCTTCCACGAGGCCATCGTCAGCCATAAGACCCCTCATCCTGAATTTGACCGACTCTTCGCTTTCGGCATCGACCCAGTTGGAGGCGGATTACCCAACGATCAGCCCTCAGACTGGCCAGCCATTAAAGAAGTACGCGACTATGTAGCTCGGACTCGCGCTGCCCTCGATGACCAATTGGCGGATGCAGATCTGGAATCGCAGACTCCCGCGCGCGACGGTTTTCCGCTGGCCACTCTCCTCAACGTGGCGATAGAACATCGCCTGATGCATCTCGAGACCTTGGCTTACATGCTGCATCAGTTGCCTCTGAATCGTAAGATTCCGCAAGCCAGGCCGACGGATGGGGCGAGTTCTCCGGTCCTGCATCAAATGGTAGAAATCCCGGCTGGCGTGGCAACACTGGGCCTTTCGCGGGACAGCGAAAACTTTGGCTGGGACAACGAATTCACTGCTCATACCCGGCAGGTGCCTGCATTTGAAATTGATCAGTACGAGGTCACGAACCGGCAATATCTCGAATTCATCGCTGCGGGCGGTTATGAAACACGCAACTTCTGGAGTGATGACGACTGGGATTGGAAGAACGCGCACGGAATTTCTCATCCCGTGTTCTGGAAAAAGACAAACGGGAATTGGCTCTACCGCACCATGTTCGATGAAGTGCCATTTCCTCTCGACTGGCCTGTCTATGTAAGCCATGCCGAGGCCTCGGCCTATTCGTGTTGGGCGGGCAAGGCGCTTCCCACAGAAGAACAATGGCATCGCGCTGCTTACGGTACACCAAACAACGTTGAGAGACTTTATCCTTATCCTTGGGGAAACAAGCTGCCTAATGCAATCTTGGGCAACTTTGACTTCCACCGCTGGGATCCCACACCCGTTAATTCTTTCCCTGACGGCAAAAGCACCTTCGGCCTGCACGACATGCTGGGCAACGGATGGGAGTGGACTTCCACGATCTTCGCTCCGTTTCCCGGGTTCGAGCCGTTTCCTTTCTATCGCGGTTACTCTGCAGATTTTTTTGACGGCAAGCACTTCGTCATGAAGGGTGCTTCACCGCGCACGGCTGCTTGCATGCTGCGTCCCACATTTCGCAATTGGTTTCAGGCTCACTATCAATATGTGTACGCAGGTTTTCGCTGCGTGCGCCGTTAAAGGAGCGGACAATGCTGGTACATGCAATTCCAACGAACGCTGCTTACGAATTCGCAGTTGATGTGCGCGCTGGGCTCACACGATCCGGACAAAAAGAACTTCCCTCCAAATATCTTTATGACGAAGTCGGTTCGGCTCTCTTTGAAGTGATCAGCCGCCTGCCTGAATACGGCCTGACACGTGCCGACGAACGATTATTGCGCCGGTACTCTGATGAGATCGTTGATCGTGTCGCCGGACCGATCGCCGTGGCTGAACTCGGCAGTGGCAGTGGCAGAAAGACTCGCTGGTTATTGGAAGCATTGTCACGGCGGCAGCGCACGTTCTACTATCCAGTCGAAATCTCGCGAACAGCCCTAGCTATGTGCGAGCGCGAGCTCAGCGATATCGACGCCGTGAGTATGGTGGGCTTTGAGCGTGAATACCTGGATGGTCTTCTCGAAGTCACGTCATATCGTCAACCCGGTCAGCACTTATTAGTGCTATTCCTTGGTAGTACGATTGGAAATTTCGACCGTCACGCAGGCGTTTCCTTCCTGTCAGAAGTCCGAAACATTCTCCAAACTGGCGATTCGCTGCTTCTCGGAACAGATTTAGAGAAACCCGCATCTACGCTGCTTCAAGCCTACGACGATTCACTTGGCGTCACAGCTGCCTTTAACCTCAACTTACTGGCCCGCGTGAATCGCGAACTCGATGCCGACTTCGATCTATCTCAGTTCGCTCATGTCGCGAGAATCAATCACGCATCGCGCAGTATAGAGATGCACCTACAGTCCCTTCGCCGACAGACGGTGAGCATTCCGCTGGCTGAGGTCGTAGTTGAATTTCAAGAAGGCGAAACGATCTGGACGGAAAGCAGCCACAAATACTCGATCGAAGAGATTGGCGAAACGGCCTGTGGCTCCGGCTTCCGCTGCGTCGCGCAGTGGATTGATGATCAGTGGCCTTTCGCCGAGAACCTGTTAATCGCAGAATGAGTTGTTGGCTGCATTATGCGCGTAGCTGCTAGTATGGTTTTGCGTTTTAATCGGTTTGGTTCTTGCGCCACGCGCGTAAATTGATGGTGCTGACGACCACGCAAAATACGTTGGCCGGGATAAATCCCAGTTGCGCCGTCCGCGCGCCGATGACGCAAATCAGCGCACTGTTAACAGCAGCCAGCGCCCAACCTTCCCAACACCGGCGTCCAACTAAAATGGTCGATGCAATCGTTAATACACAAGACAGGTAATCAAGCCGCAACACGGATAAAATGTCCTCCAAAGACATTCTGAAGGAAGGGGGCGCTGTTTCGAATCCAACGAAAAACCGTGGTAACGTGACGGAAGTACAAGTTGAGAAAGAAACCTGCTTCGGGGCGAATGCGCGCATCACGCACTACAATAGTCTTGAAACATCTCGCTGATGAATGGAGGGAATATGCCAAAAGAATGCACCCACCTCGACCAAATTAAAATTCGCCAAACCAGTAAGCACGTCTGTGAAGAGTGCGTTAAGACCGGGGATACGTGGGTGCATCTGCGCTTATGCCTCATCTGCGGACACGTTGGCTGTTGCGACTCGTCCAAAAACAAGCACGCCACGAAGCACTTTCATCATACAAAGCATCCGCTGATTCGCTCGATTGAGCCCGGAGAAGCCTGGATCTGGTGCTACGTAGACGAAATCGAACCCGGCGAACTTGTGGCATGAAGCGCAAACCTTCAAGTCAGCGTCCATTCGATTCCAGAGGCCTTCACCGAAGGCAACTTGTCTTGAGACTGCCATATTCTTTTGTAGGGCTCACATCTGAGTATCAGTTCGTCATGCTTCCCAGAATCGGCGATTGCGCCCTTATCCACGACGAGAATTCTATCTGCCCACAATATAGTCGCGGGCCGATGCGAAATAACTACTAGCGTTCGAGCTTTACGAAAGAGATCTAGTCCCTGCAGCAGTCCTGCGGCGGCTGGCCCGTCGAGTGCACTCGTGATTTCATCTACGATCAGAATTCGCGGCTTTTGCAAAAGCGTGCGCGCCAACGCCAAACGTTTTTTTTCTCCTCCAGAAAGGCGACCGCCGAGAGGGCCTAGTGGTTCGTCGAAACCTCTGGGCAGTCTTTGGAGGACTTGATCCAACTGAGTCAGAGCGGCAACAGTGTCCAAGTCTTTGCGAGTCGCGGCTGGATCCCCATACAGAAGGTTCCCTCGGATCGTTTCATCAAAAAGAGTTGGCTCCTGAGGAACCAGGGTTATGACTGAGCGGAGGCCTCGTTGACTGACGTAGCGAATGTCCTGCCTTCCCACCAGAATGGAACCCGCATCGGGTTCGTACAATCGAGTGGCAAGAAGGCCAATCGTGCTTTTCCCTGAGCCATTTAGACCAACAACCGCAACACTTTCGCCTGCTTCAATACGAAAGGTCATACCACGCAACACGGGCCGGCTCTGGTCATAACAAAACCACACCGAGCAGAATTCCAACTCCGGCTCGATGTCACGCTGCACCGGTGTCACGCTCGCCGACTCCCCGATTGGTCCACTACTATCGGTGATTTCGAGAATACGCCGAATGCTAGCGCCAACCCGCTGCAGCCGAGACTGGAGATCGATGGCGATACTGACGGGCGTGAACAGTCGGAAGATATAACCATAGAAAGCCACTAGTCCACCAACGGTCAATGCACTGCGCGTCACTTCGTAACCACCGTAGCCCAGGACTAGCCCCATACCCAAAACGATCATGGACACAGAAGCAATACCAAAAGACATTTCCGCCGCTCTCTGCCGGATCTGGGATCTTGCTCCTTCGGCTGCAAGGCGAGCGAACTTTCTCCCCTGAGTACCTGTGCGATTCAGCAATTGCAGCTGCAACATTCCAGCAAGATGCTCCTGTAGAAATGCTCCGATCTTTCCAGACTGATTCTGAACGCTATCTGCGGCCGCTCTTAACCTCGTCGAGTACGTTCGCTGCAATACATAGAAGACCGGCAATACTGGAACCACGATCGCGGTTAGACGCCAATTCAGAATCCCCATCGTCACTACAACCATTGCCCCTAGGATCACCATTTGAATTGTCAGGGGAAGAATGTCTCCGCTCAACTCTGCAACGCGATCCACATCTTGCTCGATTCGATAGAGCGTCTCACCAACCTGATAATTTCCGTGATACCGTGCCGGCAAAGCTTGGATTTGCCGCAACAACGATATCCGGACCCGAAAAACCATCTTTTGTGTGACCAGACAGCTTACGAACGAGGCCAAGTAGTTAACGCCCACGCTCGCAAGGTAAACAACGCAAAAGAGCAAAGTCCCGAGCAGAACGAGATGCAAGTTATGTTTTGGTAGAGCAACATCGATCAACCACTTTACGACCAACGGATCGAGGAGAGATAGACCACTACCGAAAACCATGCAGATAAGGTTCGCGATTAGCAGCGACAGTACAGGCCTTGCCTGTCGGCAAAGCCATTTCAGTTCAGGTGACATAGAGCCCGCTCTACGACCAACACCGTACTGCTTAGCGCGACTTAGAAGAGATGAGCAAAACTTTTTTTCGCTGCTGACATTTCAACCGTGAACTATGTGTCGCCTCTGGGCCTCACCTGCGGCATGAGAGGTGCTAACCCATTGAGTTACCGAGGCTAAAGAGATAGTTCTTTATGGGTAAGCAGGAAACGACGTGCAGCTAATTGACAGCTCTCAGTGGCATCGTGCACAAATACGTGCAGGCTGACAGGGCCCAGGCAACCGTTTTATGTCGCGCGTGGCGGGCAGGACACCTGTCTCTTTGTGAGGTGGTACTGTGCATAATGAGACGAACCTCAATCGACACAAGCATTTGGAGTTATCAATCTAGGTGTTCTGTTCGTTGAAATACAGAATTCGTTGTGCACGCAGCTTGCAAGAATTCCTACAACAGAAAGTTTCTTTTTCGGCACCAACAAAGAGCCTTACCTTTTCGATATTGTCTGGTTGTGCAAAATCCCAAACAGAAGAATTTTGGAGTGAGAAATGGAAGATCCGATTGCCACTCAAACATTCATCATCGCACCTGGCATCCGTGAAACTGCTTCCGAAGATGGAGCTGTTTTGTTGGACATTGAGCAGGGGATTTGTTTCAGTCTCAACCCAGTCGGGTTGAAGATTTGGGAATTATTGAAGAGCAATTCTTCAGTCGATCAGATCACGGACGCCTTGGGTCAGGATTTTCCAATTCCCCGCGAACAGCTTCTTTCGGATACGCTTGAATTCGTTAAAACACTCCAGGCCAAGCGTTTAATTCGTAGTCCGGGCCAAGCGGTTAAGCAGCGATCGTGGCTTGCCAGGAAATTCGCATGGGCAAGGCAACCTACGGTATCCCAGTAAAAGTCTTCTTGGTCAAGCTCAAGCAGGTTTCCTCTGAACCATCAAGGGAGGCCACACGTGGATTATTCGTCCGATAATGGTTGCTGCACGGGGCATCTTGAAAATCATTACTGGCCGGCACGACGTAGGGTGGGGCACGATGAACAGTGTGTCGTGCACCAAATGGCACCAGGAACAGCTATAGCCTTTTTCGTGCCACACAAAGTAGATCGGTCGTTCTTTGAGTGCCTTCCACTCACCCATCTCCACGGTGTTGTGCAACTTATCGATCACAACCACGGAGCCTGGGGGCACGAGCTCGTCCATGGTGTCGTCATTCAAGCCAATGATACCCAATCGAAATTGGCCCTCGTCCAACCGCTGGCGTACCACGGCGGGCACACCTAATTCCTCAGCACTCTCCGTGACCAATCGCGTCGTCTCGAAGCTGATGTCGTTCTGAAACGCTAGAGAGAACGGCCGATTTGTGTCGGTGAAGGTCCACTGTTTCGCACCCTCATCCGATTGTGCTGATCCCAAAAGCAGGTTTCTCCGCTCTCCGATGCCCAAGGCGAAAGCCTCCAAGACAGCACGGTAACTTGCCTTGTAACATTCGCAAAGGCTCTCGACCTCGAAAATATCAGGTACGGCCCGATCTTGCTCGATATCGGTAAGTCGACCGCGCCGGATTCGATAGCGCGCGTTGCTGGTTCGGACGGCTAACTCGCTGGTAAGCCGTTCTACCGAGCTACGCGTGAGATGAAGGTCCTCACGAAGGATGCGGAGCCAATTCCCGGGGGTCGTCATTACTACCACTCCCCACTTGCACAGACTCAGTGTTACAAAGCTACACTTCTCTTTTAGTGCGTCTCAAGAAGAACGCCAACAGTACCGCCACCATGCTGTGATATCTGTGATACTGCGAACTTTTCAATAAGTATACGGTATGAATTGGGCACGTACACAGGGGCATGAGTTTGTTTCTAAAATCCGAACAAACGATGAAAACAAAGCAATTGCTCAGGTCGGGTCGCGTACTTGTAACTGCCTATGAAGGGTCGTAAACGCATTCGGTGCACGATTTCACGCAAGGCGAAAGATCATACAGCATAACTGGAGCGAAGAAATATCAGATCGGTGATTGCTAGCCGACTGAAGTCGTGCTTGACTTCCCTTTCAACTCCTTACCATTCAACACGCTTCGAGTTTGCATCGAAGTCTCGAATCCGCCTCATCGAAGCTATCCAGCAGACTCGCGACTTGCATGATTTCATTCACAAAAAAAATTTCGACAAAAGGTCTGCCTGTTGATGTACGGTTCACCCATTACTTAGCTTCGCCGTAGGGCTACATCCCAGTACCACGGCCACCTCCGTCGACCAGCTCTTCCTGGAAGGTAACGATGCGTTCTGTAGTAGCGACACCTCCACCGACATTAGTCGAACCTGTCGTTGAAATCCTGCATGGCGTGGAGATCAGCGATCCGTATCGCTGGCTTGAGGATCAAAACTCGCCACGCACTAGGAAGTGGATCGAAGAGCAGGCAGGTTATACCCGCGCCTATTTGGATGCAGCTCCAAACCGACAAAACATACGCAGCCGCGTTGAACAACTATTGGCATTGAAGGGGGCTCTTTCCGAACCTTGGAATGTTGGTGATTGCTATTTCTTCTTGAAGTATCAACAGCACAAGGAGCAACCGGTCATTGTCCTAAGAAGAGGGTTATTTGGGGCGGAAACGATCCTAGTTGATCCAGCTTTGCGAGTAAGCGGAGCTCACACTGCTGTTTCAATTGCTGCGATTTCTGATGACTGCCGCTTTCTAGCCTATTCCGTCCGCCAAGGAGGAACGGATCATTCAGCCTTGGAGATTTTGGATCTGCAACGGATTTTAGTCCTCCCCGATGCGTTGCCGGAAGGATTCTGCAACGGACTTGCTTTTTCCCCAGACAGCCTGGGGTTTTACTACTCTTACCGCGAAATACACGACCAGCATCCCAACTATCGAGTTATTTTCTGGCATCGTCTTGGAGCAGATCGGTCGCAAGACGAAGAAATCTTCTTTGCTGGTAAAGCTCCGAACCTATTTGTCGGTGTTCTTTGCTCGCCTGAAGCGAATCTATTGGCCTACCTTGTGTTTACCACAGGTAAGCTACGCCACACGTCGGTTTATCTGCAGAAAATCCCGCGTGGATCTGACAGAGCCCAGCTGCTGATTCAGGATATTGAGGGTTGCTTTGTACCGTTCTTTGTGCGCGGACAATTATTTGCCTATACGGATTTCGCGGCACCGAACTTTCGCGTGGTTCAGATCGATATTGCTTCTCCGGACCCCACGCACTGGCAAGATGTTGTACCAGAAACGACTCAGCGGATTCAGCAGTTCGCTGTGGCTGGCGACCAGGTTTTTGTGACTCGTATTGACTGCTTCGCCACGAATCTTGAGGTCTTTCATCTATGCGGAGAGCGTAAGGGGGAAACCATTTTTTCCGCGTACGGAAGCATTGATCTATTGAATCGTACAACGAGTTCCGAGAAGGTGTTCTATAGTCAAACCTCCATCTCGCAGCCGCCTGCTGTTCACTGCTACGACACACGCGAAAAGAAATTCTTTACTTATGATGAAGTCAAACGGCCTCTTGATTCCTGCGAAATCGCAGTCGAAGAAGTCGCCTATCCTTCCCGGGACAACACTTTGGTTCCACTTCTCCTTGCCGCCCGGAAAGATCTTCTCCATTCCAGCCCCATGCCAACGTTCCTCACAGGGTACGGGGGGTTCGGTAGTTGCGTAACACCACGATTTACAGCTTTCGCCACGTTTCTTATGGAGCAAGGGCTCCTATTTGTGGTGCCAGCCCTCCGTGGCGGGTCTGAACTTGGCGAACAATGGCATCGAGCAGGTATGCGCGAAAAACGGCAGAATTCGTTTGATGATTTTATAGCCGCCGCCGAGTGGCTCATTGCAGAAGGGCGCGCCGAACCGGGCCGCATTGCAATCGGCGGCGGCTCCAATGCCGGATTGCTGGTAGGTGCCGCCATTACTCAACGTCCGGATCTGTTTCGCGCAGCCATCTGTCTCGGGCCACTTCTCGATATGGCCAGGTATCATCTGTTCGATTTCGCAGAGGGATGGAGCGAAGAATACGGATCACCGGAGGATGAGCGTGACTGTAAATATTTATTGAATTACTCGCCTTATCACAGAGTACGCGATGGAACCGCTTATCCCGCAGTCCTGCTAATTTCCGGAGATGCTGATACGCGTTGCAATCCGATGCACGCGCGAAAAATGGCCGCACGCCTGCAAGCAGCCACGACATCGGAGAACCCGATATTGCTCGATTACAAAGCTGCATGGGGTCACACCCCGGTGCAGCCACTTTCAGTGAGGATCGAGGCTTTGACTGACAGACTCGCTTTTATTTGCCACGAACTTGGAGTCGAGGTTCAGCCACGGAGGTTCTGATGTTTCTCTTCATACGCGCTTTGTACCTGCTGTTGGCTTATGACCTCCTGAGCGTGGTGTGCCGTTTTCAAACGCTTCATTCGATGGTGAAGCGCTGGAAAGTAATCGGTAGCACCGGGCCAGACACGATCGATCGGGTGTGCATGGCGGTGAATTACGCCTGCGTGTGGTATCCAAAGCAGGCGCTATGTTTGCAACGGTCGTTTGTTACCACTCACCTATTGAGGAAGCATGGCATTCCGGCACAGATGGTGCTGGGAGCCCAGAAATTGCCTTTCAAAGCCCATGCTTGGGTAGAAGTCGATGGGCAGGCGATCAATGAGCGATCGAATGTCCAAGCTACCTATGCCGTTTGGGACCGTTGCTAAGGAGAACTATCGTGAGCGTTCAAGCAGGCATGTGGAATTTTGATGGTAAGGCCATTGACCGCGGGCTTATTGCTGATTTTCATACGTTCCTAAAGCAACAAGGTCCTGATGGCGAATCGTGCTGGTCAGATGGTTCAATAGCGCTCCTCTATCGTCCTTTCAATACGACCGCCGAGTCGCTCCGCGAAATACAGCCGTACATATCTCAAAGCGGGTTTGTTTTCACCTGGGACGGGAGACTCGACAATCGCGATGAACTGATACCAAAATTTCGCAGCTACGTGGATGCCAATCCAAGCGATGTTGCTCTAGTCGCGGCGGCATTCGATCATTGGGGAACAGACTGTTTCCGCCGCATTATCGGCGACTGGGCAGTTTCGATTTGGAAACCTAAACAGCGTGAACTCATCTTCAGCGCCGACTACATGGCAATCCGGCACATCTTCTATTACATGAAGAATGACCATGTTTGGTGGTCAACCGATCTCTCTCCGCTCGTCCTGCTCTCGGGGGATAAATTTCACATTGACGATGACTACATCGCCGGCTATTTCGCCCATGATCCTGATTCTCACCTGACGCCGTATCGCGAGATCCGTGAAGTCCCGCCCGGACACTTCGTCTGCATTCGCGATGGCAACGCGCGCATTGAGCGTTACTGGCGGTTCAGCTCGAAATCTCGCATCCGCTACAAGACGGATGCAGAGTACGAAGAGCACTTTCGCCATGTCTTTCGCCAGTCCGTACGCCGCAGATTGCGCTCCGACTCTCTCATTCTTGCCGAGCTAAGCGGCGGGCTGGACTCTTCCTCGATTGTTTGTATGGCTGATGACATTCTCGCGAAAGAAGGTGCACAAACACCTAGCCTTGACACGCTTTCCTATTACGACAAAACCGAGCCACAAGGTGATGACTGGATCTACTTCCAAAAAGTGGAGGCCCATCGCAAACGTACTGGCCACCACATCGATGCCAGCAAATTGGCCAGCGCTCCAGCGTCTCTTGAATCGACAGAATTTAGTCCTCTGCCAGGTCATCTAGGCTCGGGACGGAATCTTGAGGCCGAGCGTGCGGTCGTTGTACGTAATGGCGGCTACAAGGCAGTGCTCTCTGGCCTGGGCGGTGATGAGTTCATGGGAGGCGTTCCCGATCCTCGCGCCCATTTGGCCGACCTCATTGTGCGATTCAAGTTCGTCAGCCTTGCCCAACAACTGATGGCTTGGAGCCTGGTCAAACGGAGGCCGTGTATTCGCCTGCTCTGGCAGTCAGCGATAGAGATCTTGCCTCCCTCTCTGCGTCAGTATTTGGTCAAGGAAGCCAAAATCGAACCCTGGATCCGGAAAGACTTTGCTAAGCGCACCAGACTGGCAATCAAACAGTTGGATGTCGACGAGCACTTCGGAATGTGGCTGCCGACTCGTCGGTCCTGCATCGGCGGGGTCTTACTCATGGCCAACAAGCTGGCGAAATATACGCCGCCAGCCGCCGTTCTCGAGGAAGCTCGCTACCCGTACCTCGACCAGACTCTGATTGAGTTCATTCTTTCGATACCAGCGACCCAGATGTTAAGGCCTGGAGAACGGCGTTCGTTGATGCGGCGGTCGCTCGTTGGCATCGTGCCTCAGGAGATCCTGTCGCGTCGCACCAAGCAGATCGGTGCACGCGGGCCTGTCATGGTGCTGGAGAAATACTGGAACGAACTTCAGAGTGTTTATCAAACGCCTCTCAGCTCTGGCCTCGGATATGTGGATGAGGCCCAGTTGCTGAAGACGATCTGCGACGCCCGTGCTGGGAAGAGTGTTTCGCTTGTGCGGGTGCTCTGGACAATATCGCTGGAATACTGGCTACGGGACTTGGCCGCGCGGGGGCTTCTGGATGCTCCCGCCGCCTTGTCCTTGCCCTTCAGGCAGAGGCAAGTAGCGATAAGCGCGTAGCCACCACCAGCAACGGCGTTCCGGCCTGCAATATGGGGGCGGAATAATTGAACAAACAAAGGAGAAAGACAATGAATTACACAAAACCAGCAGTGGCAGAGCTCGGAGAAGCTGTCCGGGTAATCGAATTTCACGTGAAATTAAACGGCACCATTCCTGACAGTGGCCCGAGGCTCAATCCAGCCTACGACCTGGATGAGTAAACACGCAAAAGCCAATTCAGTCAGCAAATTGGCGCTTACCTTCCCGGCTGCCGCAAACAGCCGGGAAGGGATTATTTTACACCGACTCGCGCCACATTGTGATGGGCACGATGAAGCAACGTTTTCAGAAAAGGGAGACAACCATGTCCTACACGAAACCGGAAATAGCCGTTCTGGGAGACGCTATACGCATGATCGAGCCGATACATATCAAACCTTGGACCGTTGTTATTGACGTTGTAATAACGCTACCTAAGTTGAGCGTTGCCTATGACCTGGACGAGTAAACCCTTTAGGCGCGCCAATCACACTAACAGATTGGCGCGCCTTCCCGGCTGATGGGAAACATTGTTCTACATTCATTTGGTGCTAGAAAGGAGAAAACTATGACTTACACAAGGCCTGAAGTAGCCGTCGTCGGAGAAGCAGTCAGAGTGATCGAATTCTTTCACATAAAGCTTCCAGAGGGCCTCTTCGACGGGCCTCTGCTGCATTTTCGGCTCAACCCTGCATACGATCTAGATGAATAGACATAAAGTCTATTCAAGAACCACAAAATTGATTTTTCGCAAACTCTAATTCTGCCTAATTCTCCGACGCCTTCTAGATTGCGACCAGAGAGCGCGGCAACGAAAGTCTGTCTGTATTTTGGTTTAGGAGCCGAGAAATATGACTCAATTGAGCAAGTACACCAAGCCCATCGTCGTCGTCCTGGGCAGCGTGAACAAACTGATACGCGGGACACATATCAAGGGTCACAGCGGGATCATCGAGGCCATTCATTGGCGCATTCTTCCGGCCTACGATCTTGATGAGTAGACAGCGTTCAGATGTAGACCTAATCGAATCGCAACCGCGCAAACTTCCGCCCGTTCACGCGGCGGGTATATTTCAACCAAGGAGAAACACAATGAATGAGTAAACCCCAAAAGCCGATTCAGTTACCCGGAAGAGGCTTTGAGCTCAAGGCGCGAAAGCTACGCCAGCGTTTGTATTGCTTCGCTTTGCCGGGATCGGGATCTTCTTCGCCTTTCAGCCAAAAACAGAACCAGTCCACATCGCCTTGCTGCGATATCATGCGGTCCCAGGGCTTCTCCAGGATGTGCACTCCTTCAGGCATATAGACCATCTCCACCGGTTTGCCAAGCCGGTTGAGTCCGGTAAACCAATGCCAGTCCGACAGCAGAGACGATGGGCCCATTGTCTGAATGCGAAGCGGAGTCTCGATCTTATCCATACGAAATTCAGGAGTGACCTTGAACCATTGGAGCAGCCCTTTCCCAAACGGAGCAGATCCATTCAACCGCTCGAGTTCCCCAGCCCAATGTAAGTCTGAGCTCGCGAATGCCATGTATTGGAAATATCCATAGTCGACGCCATCCGCAACTGCCGCCGCAGCAAAATGATGCCTGGAATGGGTGAGTGCATGGGTAACGTACATATAGGTGCGACTGAAGCCAATGATCCCTATACGATCTCGATCGATTAGGCCTCTGCGATCCAGAAACTCGATAGCGCCGTCGTATACGGCCATGGCCGCAGAAACTTCCTTAGGCGTGTCGGTAAGATGAAAGTCCTCATCGTCAACTTGCAATACGAAGAATCCTTTGCCCGCCAAAGCTTGCGCTGCGAAGGCGGTTGTCCACGGACCGTCGATCCAAAATCGGCCAGGATCCCATGCGTGGGTCTGGATAATAAGAGGGTATTTCTTGCCGGCTACATAGTTCACAGGCCAGTAAAGACCAGCCTTGACCTCACTATGGTGAGAATCTTTCCAGCTAACCTCCTCGACCTTGGCGAAGTCAAGACTCTGGAACCGGGGGTTCAGATCCATCAATAAGGTCTTTCTGCCGTCGGATGCGACGGCGAAGATTTTCGGAGGGTCGTTCATGTTTTCATCGAGAACGATATCCGGCAAGGAAAGTCCGGCATTTGTTTGTTCCGGCGGCGCATCTGAGCCAGACCACGCATTGTCAATCTTCCGGAAGTAGACTTTTCGAGTCGTTTTTCCGGTTAAGCTGTCCACTCTTCCGGAATCACATTCGACGGTATTAGTTTTGGAGCTCCAGTTAAGGAGTCTCAAATCCTGACCGCTTATTTTTGTGAGTAGCCGACCTGAGGCGTCGAATTCCACCAGAAACGTATGGTTCTTTCTGTCGGCACGTTCGGCCGCATCTTGAATGTTTAGCGGTAGATACATATTGGACACGACGATGGACTGGCTGTCCGGCGACCATGCCGTCTCTGACCCATAATTAGGGGGGATTGGGGTATCGAGCAACAGACGACTTGTCCCTGATTGGATATCAACCAGTTCGTACTGGAAAATCCTTGTTCTTGCCCCTGGAGCGGATCCCGAATCGCCCGATGCTTTCAGGAATTCGTCGTTATATTCAGTCCAGAAGTCGGGTACGTGCATAGCTTCCGTCATAAGGACAAGGTGCAGCCCGTCCGGCGCGAGCGACATTTCGCCGACTTCCCCCACGCGACCTTCTGTAGTAATCCTGATTTCCTCTTCACTGCCAGTTCGCTTCATAAATAATGAGTGATCGTTATATTCGCCTCCGCCATATCTCCCCGCTATCAGGTCCGACAACGATTCGCTGGTGATGTTGATACCCTTCCGCGCCGTGTTTTCGTTCATGAAAGGCACCTCAGGATTTTCCGCGGTGAAGATGATTTCGGCGCCCTTCGCTGCGGCAACGAACTCGGCTAGATTCGTTCCGTGGTTTGTCAGCTTTTTCAGCTTTCTTGAACTGCATCGGAATGAGTAAACCTGGGTAGTTTCGCCGGGCTGCTCGCCGAGAAATAGGATGGTATCGTTGTCATCCATCCACACTACATTTTGGATGGCAGGCCGATTCGAAGATGACGACATGGAAAGCAGAACACTCGGATCGGGCTTTCTGGAAATCTCATCCGTCTCGAATAGGATCAAAGAATAGTCGTTTGTGTTGGTCTGGAGGTTCCCTTTTCTCAGAACCACTACAAACCGCTTGCCATCCGGTGAGAACTTCGCCACCCGACCTTTGGAGGGGGCGCCGTAGTTATATTGCGAATCACCTAAACGTGTCATCTCGATGAAATCAGCCGTGCTTACAGGCCGCTTTGTTGCGGAGCTTTCCATCGTAGTTTGATAGACGTTCGCAACAATCCCCGGTTCCTCCGCCGAACAGATACAACAGATACTAATGAGTAGGACACAGGCCCATGCGAAACGGGACAATCTGCGAAACTTCTCTTTTAACCGTTTGCTGTGCTCCTGCGCGCACAGTTCAAGCCTTTGACTGGCGAATGACATCGCTGGCACCGGTTCAGTTTCAGAAGGATAATTTCAGTGCAAACTGTATTGACCGCGGACCACCCAATTGATAGAGAGGATCGAACGCACCGTTGCCGAGATTTCCTGTTCCCGCAAGACTTTGCCCCAGCATTGCGGTAGACAGGCCAAACTGTGGATTCAGCGCGCTCGGAGCGCCGAGATTGCCAGACGGTTGGCCGAAGTTGGGACGGTTAAGAAGATTAAACATCTCGGCGCGGAATTGCAGCTTCACCGATTCATGGATAGTAAAGTCACGGTGAACGGCAAAGTCCCATTGAAAATCGCCAAAACCACACAAGGCGTTTCGAGGGAGGTCACCCTGACTCAATGGTAAACCACTGGAGTTGAGCGGCGGAGGCATGAATGCACCCGGATTAAACGCTTTACCACCCGGATATGCTCCTCCATACAAATAGAAAGGTTGATCTACCACTACGTCCGGTCTCGGATTTGTCTGAAAGCCACTGCTGAGGTTAGGAAACTGGTAGTAAACGTCGACCGGAGGGGCGGTCCGAGCCTGCATTATGTTTTCAACCGACCAACCGCTCAGGAACCCGCGGGTGAAGGAATTGTCTCGAAAGGCCGGCAGATTGTAAGTCAAGCCCAACGACATTGCATGCCTTATATCGAAGTCGGAGGGTCCACGGTTGATATTGGAATTCAATACAGAAATATCGTTTGATCCGTTGCCAATAGAACCAGCAGAAGCGGTGTCGATCGAATGTGACCATGTATAGGAGGCCAGTGCCTGCAAACCCTGTGCTATCTGGCGCTGGAATTGCATCTGAAGGGCATCGTAATCCGAGGTACTTGTGTTGGTTACAAGGTTCGCCCAATAGAGATTCGAATTCGGCGAGTATATGGCCGCCGACTGAAGAAGCCGTCGTCCGACAGAGCCTATGTACGACATAGTCAGGCTCTGCTGCTTTCCCAGGGACTGCTGGATGGCCGCGGTCCATTGCAGTGTATAGGGCAACCGAAGGTTAGGATCAAGTGCGAAGAAAAGGCCTAAATTGCTGGCGTCAGGCGGGGAGATCGGGAGAGGATTTGCCACCCTCCCCGTCAGGGGAAAGCTGCCAAAAACAAAGTTCGACGACCCAAACGGATAGGATGCCGAGTAGAGTATGCTCCCTACTTCGGATGTTGCCAGATCATAGAAGACGCCGAATCCCCCTCGAATCACCGTCTGCCACGAAGCGCTCTGCGCCAATTGATAGGCAACTCCGACACGAGGAGCAAAATTATCGTACGTTGTTTTATACGGGGGTGTACCTGTAGGAGCCAGTGCAAGATTCGACAGATTGCCAAGATCGAACCCTACTGCCGCATTGAGGTTGGGGCCGCTAAGCGATTTAGGAACGAAATCAACGTCCCACCTAAGCCCATACGTCAAGGTCAACCGTGGGACAATGTGCCAGGTGTCCTGGGCGAAAATTCCGAGGTTGCGAAATAACATTGTGCCCGGAAGGCTGGAATCGACAATGGCCACTGCGAGGTTTCCTGTTTCGGCGGACGGCATATCCGCAAAATAAGCGTCCTGTTGATAGGCAGGAGGAGCAAGCTGAGGGGACAAGCGCCGAAAATCCACGCCGAACTTTAGACTGTGTGATCCCCGCTGTACTGACACGTTATCCACGAAATTGATTTGTCGCTGACGATTGTGCTGACTTGTGCCCGCTGAAAAGGCGCTGCCATTGTTCCCGAGTGAAATAATCTGAAGAAGAAATTCTCCGTTTTGGTTTGTAAAAGAGCCCGGGAATGGCAGCGCTTGAAGTGGCGTTGCGCCGCCGAAATTGTCCAGATAAGACGAACTGCGAGAATCTGTTGTGCTGTAATTGAATCGAAAATCGTTCGTCGCGAGATTCGAAATAGCCCAAGTTATCCCAGTGGTGCCAGTCTGGGTAGTGATCCGAGTGGGCGAGACGCTGCTTAGCGCCGCGAACCCGCCACGCTGAACAAGTTCCGAAGGCGAATAGTCATACCGTCCAAAAACACTTAGACCACCCCTTAGCGTGTGATCAATCCGAATACTGTAAGCATCGAGCGTGGCCGGATTCGAAAAACTGGCGTTGAAGTCGAAGGCGCCTGGAATCGGGCTACCGGGCCCATCTTGGCATTGGGGGCCATTCGGAAGCGGAAACGCATTCAGATAGCGCTGCATCGCAGTCTGAGCATTCTGGCGGGCATATGGATCGGCCGGATTCGCATCCGGGACGCAGGTGAGTGCAGTCTGTGGCAACCGAAGCCGAAGTCCCTCATAGGAAAAGAAAAAGAATGTCTTGTTCTTCAAAATTGGACCGCCCAACGTTCCGCCAAAATCATTCTGTCTCTCCTTCGCTTTTGGCAGAGGAGTCGGATTCAGAATATTGACGCCATTGAACCAGTTGTTGGCATCAAGCGCATCGTTTCTTAGGTAGTCAAATGCGGCGCCGTGTAACTGATTGGATCCGGAGCGGGTGACGATTGAAATTTGTGCTCCCGGCGTGCGGCCAAACTCAGGCGCAAAGGTAGAAGTCTGAATACGAAACTCCTGAAGCGCGTCCACCGAGACCAGGCTATTTGTACCTCCCAGTACGCTTGTCGAACCCAGAGTTCCTCCTAGGCTGTTTCCCGGCAGCGGCGAAGCACTCATGCCAATGTTGGCGCTCACGCCATCGACCATCCAGTAATTCGAGCTGGCTCGCTGGCCGTTGACGCTGAACTGGCCCGTGTCGTACCCATTATTCGCGGTCAGAACCACTCCCGGAGTGAGTTGAATCAGTGTTTGAAAACTTCTTCCGTTCATCGGCAGGTTCTCGGCAAACTGGCGATCTACCACGGTGCTTACTGCGGCAGACTCTGTATCAACTAGCGGCGCTCCACCATCCACGGTTACCGACTCAGAAACGGAGCCCACGGTCAGCTTGAAGTTCTGCTCAAGATGGTCCTGTACATTTACCGTGAGGCCAGTGAAGTTGATAAGCCGGAATCCTACTGCTCGAACTTCCATTCGGTAGCGCCCCGGATGAACACTCGCAAATCGGTACAATCCGGAATTGTTGGTCGCGGCGCTGATGCTGGTGCTACGATCGATGTCTACAAGGTCGATGCGCGCGCCTGCTACGCTCAATCCAGAAGGGTCGGAGACCTGTCCAGAAACTGTCGCAGTTTCAAATTGTGCCAAGGCAGAGCCAGCGGGCAGTAAGAAGAGCAACAACCAAAACCAAGATTTCCCCTCGACTTTCAAACAGAAGTAAGGCATTGGTTCTGAGTCTGCTCGAGATGTGTGCACAGTGATCGCGACCTCTCTGCTCGGTTTGTCTTCCCTACCATACGTATGCAGGCGAATAGGGACTTTTTCCCCAATAAAAAATCTTTATGACAACATAAACAGAGTCGATTTAGGAGGTTTCTCAGAGGGTTAGCTGGCTCAGGTGTGAAAAACGTTTGCTCATAGGGTTATGCTTTCAAGAAGTAAGGTTCGAACTTTCGCAAGCCCTCTATATAAATGGTGTCGGACCGCCGAGGCAGTGTCCCCCGTTTTCTTAGCGATTTCTTCTGCAGTCCAGCCCCCGAAATACGTAAGTTCAATCACTTTGCGCTGTGTGGGTTTAAGAACTGCAAGGGCGTCCTCGACCAAACAGAAGACTTCCTGCGAAGGTAATGACAAAAGTCCTCTTTGTTGAGGCGGGCTAGGCGACAACTGTTCGTCTAATTCATCCCGATCGTAAAACCGATTTGCTTGAAGGTGATCCTTTCGATCAAGGCTTCAGTGATAGGCATATTGGAGCAACCACGTCTTGAACGTTCCGCGATTAGAATCGAACTGGTTTGCCACCCGAAAGATATCCAAAAAGACTCGTTGAACTGTTTCCTCAGCTTCACCGTCGTCCCGTACAATCGAGCGAGCGATGCGAAAGACCAAAGCGCTATGTCTTTCAAACAGAACAGCCAGAGCATCGTAGCAGCCCTTGCGCAGAGCAGCCATAAGCTCCGCATCACTGAGTGTTCGAAGTAGAGAAGGCGAACAGATTAATCTTTCAAGAGCGCAATCAGATAAATCCATCAGCTCTCCCTGGTCTATAGTTCTTATGAGCAAAGTTCGCCCCATGCTTTGACTCCTCATGCAAATGATTTGCCGTGTTTCTTCCGCTTCGGCATCGTCGCGCCATCTCACCACCAGATAAGGACGGCCCCCTTAAACCTAGAATCACCATAACAAATCGCAATCCGCACTTTAACGCTGCGCAACTTCTTCAGCTTTGTAAGGATGACTACCACCAAAGCCAAATTCCGAATGAGCGTCGGCGATAAGATGTGCCCAAAGATATTCCACCTCATAATGTTTCCCCGAAAACAGCTTCGCAAGTGAAAATCAGTGCACTACGTCGGACCGTTGTCGCATTTCTTCTAAAAATGTATGCGGATAGGCGGCAACTTTTTTCCAGAAATATTTTTTTTATGGTTGGTCCTAGGAGAAAGAGAAAGAAGGATGGTGAAGCTTTGTCGATCGAAGACTTACAGTTGCTACGGGTGGTTTGGCTTATCGCCCAGGAAAGCAAAAAGTCTTCTCGGGCCTTGCGGTTCTCGCACCGGCTTACCTGACGGTTGCACTGTGATGAACACCGAATCGATTTGAGCTAGAACTTTGGGATCGTCGAAGGTGAGTACCCAGCGTCCAGCGCTGACATCGTCGCTGTGGAGAATTCCCAGGCTCCGAATCGGCTTCTCAGAGCCCAAGCGTTCGCCCCAAACGTAAAATGAGACCTTGGCATCGACCTTTCGCGGATCGGCGAGATCGTAAGCATAGTAAATCAGCGACTTGCCTTCTGTGTAAAAGATCCGGCCAAACGCTTTCTGGTTCTCATTGTCACGCACATCGACAATGTGGAGATTACGGGCGACGACAAGGTCTCGCACATCGCTTCCTCTCGCGGCAAGCGCCTGTTGCTCTTGCAGAGCCTCTGCTTCATCAGTAACCTGTTTACGAAGCGCTCGGAGTTCAGACTCCTGCAGGGCCAGTGCGACGTCGTCCGCATTCTTCTCTGTCTTGGACTTTTCCAGTTCTGTCTCAAGCTGTTTGATACGAGTCTCACGTTCGGTTCTCTCCGACTGAAAATCCGCATTCCGTTGTCCCGCTTCGGCCAGGCGTGAGTCTAAGGAACTAAGATTCTGGTCCGCGGATTCGAGCTCAGCGTGTTGAGCTTTAATCGTTGCTGCCATGGAATTTAGTTCTGCACGTGCCGCTGCAAGCTGTTCCTGGAAATGCATATCCTGGGCCTGTGCAGACTCGGAGTGCATGGCAGAAGTTGTGGGCAATTGGGGGCTGTCGATGTGCCCGCGTTCGGCTCGAAGCCCGGAAAACTTCGGCTTGACAATCAGCAAAGATACGACAGATGCCACGACTAGGAGCGCAGCGGCAGCGGTACAAATGCCGGCGAAACGGAAAGGAAAGTGCCAATCTGGCTTCATGCCCTTAGGACTGGCTGTCCGAGTCATGTCGATACCCTCAGAATGTGCTCTGGCAATAAATCTCTGCGTCATTCCGTGGGGAATCTGGAAATCAGATCGCTTCGCTGCAAGCACGGAAAGTGCCTGGGCGCTGACTTGGGTAAAGTCATACATCAAGCCGCGACAATTTGAGCACTCCTCCGCGTGCGATTGGAGATCGGTTAGCTCAGCCTTTGATGCTTGTCCGCTGGCGGCCAGGGCGCATAGCTCCTCATACTGTTCGTGAGAATCCAAGGGGCATCCCTTTCACTTCTATCTTTGACACTGCGGTGGCGCGCTCTTGGACGCGCTGGGTTTCCAGCAGAACACTCCGAAGCTTCGCCAATCCGCGATACAAGTTGTGCCGCACGGATGAGGCGGAATCACCTGTTTGGCCAGCTATTTCTTCTGCAGTCCACCCCTCGAAATACGTCAACTCAATCACCTTGCGCTGGCGGGGATCGAGGATGGAGAGTACTTGCTCCACCAGGCAAAGTACTTCCTGTGCAGGCAAGCTTCCATAGAACAGTTCACCTGACGCTAGTTCATCTAGTTCATCGCTACTGTAAAACCCATTTACGTGAAGATGTTCTCGTCGATTAAAGCTCCTGTGGTATGCATATTGTAATAACCAGGTTTTGAAACTTGCCCGACCCGGATTGAACTGCTTTGCCGCTCGAAACACATCCAAAAAGACTCGCTGAACGGTTTCCTCGGCTTCGCCGTCGTCCCGTACAATCGAGCGAGCGATGCGAAAGACCAAAGCGCTATGTCTTTCAAACAGAACAGCTAGAGCATCGTTGCAGCCCTTGCGCAGAGCAGCCATAAGCTGCGCATCACTGAGTGTTCGAAGTAGAGAGGGCGAACAAATTAGCTTTTCAAGGGCGCAATCAGATATATCCATCGGTTCCTCTCCCTGGACTACGTTCTGATCGAGCAAAGTTCGCCCACTGCTTTGATTCTTATGCACGTAATTTTCCACCACCAGATTCTGTGTACCTAAGTAACCAGCTCGTGAAACTTCCACGGGCAGGATTGAACTGGTCTTTCGCTTGAAAAACTTCCGCAAAGATCTGTTCGACGGTCTCTTCTGCCTCGCCGTCGTTGCGCAGCTTTCCCCGGGCTATCTTTAAGACCATGCCACTGTGCCTTTCGAAGAGGATGGCCAGCGCGTCGTTGCAACCTGAGCGCAACGCGTCCATTAGCTCATCATCGGAGAGCGCTCGCAGCCGAGAAGGAGAACACACCAAGGCTGCCACTTCGCTATTCAACAAAGGCATGGGGCTCCTTAGGTGCACACCTTTCCTTTGCGCAGCTGACGAGCCGCGCAAAGGGTAAGGATTTGGTCCTAAATCTTTTCAGCGTGAGCTCGAGAGGAAGCTCATCGACAGCAAAAAGCACTGGGACGACAGTTGCCGATCGTCTCGACAGGGGCTGTCAGCCCAACTATCTCCTTACCGCAAATGGCTACAAAAAACGATCTGTCGCGAACAAACGCATCTGGCGTGAGATGCGGTTTTGTTCTGAAAATCGAACAGAAAACTGCGCGGGGGCGATATCATTGCAACTAGTCACGGTCACCAGTCTCGTGCCAGCGTACGGCTCGCAATCCCATGCAGCCTAAAGGCTGGAATGGACGGAACATTACCCTTGTTGGCCTTGCAACGCAAGAAGATTCTCGTTTCCCGAACACTGCTGAAAAATCCCCTCCCGATTTGGGAATCCAAGCTATACTAGGCCATTTGCTTCGCTATTCATTTTGTCTGCCGCGTTCCCGTAATCCCCCGATTAAATCCTCTTTGGAATAATCCATATTGGATTATTTGTCAAATTGATTTTGACTGATTATGGGCAAGCTGTCTATAGCTCGCCTATGCTAGGGACGCTGCACCTAAGTGGGAGTGGGAAGCGCAGCGGACCCGAAGAGTGGCAAGAACCCGAATCGCCGCCACTACAATCTCAACCTTTTCCGCAGAACTCTAAGTGCAGCTGATCGATTTGCAAGCCAATTTGAGGAGGAATGCAGAAAGTATTCTGTCAACCCAAAGCGAATAATCCACTTTGGAGTATTGCATGTGGTCTCCCTATGCTGGTTTCGATGGCAAAGCCAGCGCAACGGTCGGTCAGAAAACAGCGTGAACGAAAGATCTTTCTAGATCTCCTGCACGCACTCCGTAAACAAAAGCGATTCACACAGGCTCAGCTGGCGGAGAGCATCGGTGCCAGGCAGGCTTTCGTAAGCAAGTACGAAACCGGTGAACGGCGCCTTGAATTCTTGGATCTGGTTGCGATCTGCGATGCCCTAAGCATTTCCATCGTGAAGTTTGCTGAGCGGTTTGAAAGCGCGCGCAAGTCTACGTAAGGATCGACATCTTCGGTAGTTTTTCCCCGAGCCATTGACCAGTCAATGGCCGGCAGACCGATTGCCGAAATGCGGCGGTTTGCTAAACAGAACTACCCTTTTCGTGTCCACGATTATTCGTTTTTATTTAGTTATGTTTTCAGGTTTATGAGTTGCAATAAAAATAGGCTCATTTGCATACAAAGGTGAGAAGAGGTAAGTAAACATCCTCATGGCGGGGAGTTGTTCCCGCGAGTGGGTTTATCGTGACGAACTTGGAGACGCCGAGCCGGGCGGTAGTGTGCTTCTACAACAAACGAGGTACGGCGGAGCAGTGGATCAAGGTGGGAAGCAGGCAGTCCTTGAAAAATCGAAATCACTAGCTGGCCTGCCGTCGGAAGAGCTCTCATCCTTGCGCCGTTATGCAGCAGAGTTTGACCTTCCACACTGCGTTCGGTGGGCTCCTTCTTGTTTCACCAATTCGTCAATTGAGCGTGCCAGAATCGAAAAACCACATGAGGCACATTTCGATTCCAGGAAGAAGTCCTCATTCTGCACCACGGGATTCCGCGTAAAGTCGTACTCTTTAGATTCCATACAGCATTCCTTCGACTCGATGATTTAGTGGCGCAGCGGAGGCAGCCTGATGACCTTGTCTCCGACAGTTCCTTCGCCCACCTCGAACTGACGCAATACATTTGCCAAAACTGCCATTAGGCGCGATTCGTCCCTTCTGCGTTTTTCTCCAGCGATTAGGGTTTCGGCGCCATTTCTTGTTGACGAGTTCTGGTGTCGAGTACCGGCTTTCTCAACACTTTCGACTCCTTCGACAGTTCTTGTGCTGAACTCCCTGGAGACTTCCTTGATTTGGCGTTACTTAGCTTCGTGTCGGGTTTGGTATGCGATTTGCCCTTGGAAAAGAGTGCAATCGCGTGACTGACGCGCCTGATCGAGAAGACGACCCTCGGGCCACATTTCCCTCAACCGAGCAGCGTCCCGATTCAGGCGCGCCAGTCACGCGATTGAAGCGGAAGTTAAGTAACAACGATTGAGGGGAAAGATCAATGATGAAGCAAATATCTATAGCTTTGGTTAGTGCGGCGCTCCTGCTCCATGCACTTGGCTGCAGCAATGGCAACGTGCGGGCTGCAGCTCCGCCTCCACCACCGGTCGTCGAAGTCGCGCCGGTCATTCAAAAGGATGTCCCGGTTCAGGGCGAGTGGGTAGGAACGCTCGAAGGCTACGTTAACGCACAGATTCAACCTCAGGTGAGCGGTTACCTGATTCGCCAGGATTATCACGAAGGCGCATTCGTCAAAAAGGGGCAGCTCCTCTTTGAGATCGATCCGCGTCCCTTTCAAGCCGTGCTTGATCAAGCCAAAGGACAGCTGGCCCAGGCCGAGGCGCAGATGGCGAACGCCGAAACGAACGTGAAGCGTGATATTCCCGAAGCGGAGGCTCACGCCATTCCCCAAAGTCAGTTGGATACGGACACGCAGTTGCTCCGCGGGGCGAAGGCAGCAGTTGAGGCCGGCCAGGCGTCAGTCGAACAGGCAGAGCTGAATTTGGGCTACACGAGAGTCGTGTCGTTAATCGACGGAATCGCCGGCATCAACACTGTGCAGGTGGGCAACCTGGTGGGGCCGTCAACGGTCCTCACGGCGGTTTCGCAGGTAAGTCCGATCAAAGTTTATTTCCCCATCAGCGAACAGGAATACCTGCGCATGGCGGACGGTGGCGGTCCGGGGAGCGTGGACTTTCTGACGCACGCCTCACGAATCCCGTTGCAGTTAACTTTGGCCGACGGGAGTGCCTACCCGCATCCAGGCAGAATCATCTTCGCGGATCGCCAGGTAAACACCCAGACCGGAACCATCCAGATTGTGGGCGAGTTCCCCAACTCCAAGAATCTGTTGCGACCGGGGCAATATGCACGCATTCAGACGCCCACCGGAAACATCACGGGAGCGCTTCTGGTGCCGCAGGCGGCGGTGAATCAGCAGCAAGGAACGTATCAGGTGACTGTGGTCGGCGCCGATAATCGGGCGCAACTCCGCACCGTACAAGTCGGACCGACAGTGGGCGCGTTCTGGGTGATCACAGCGGGCCTGAAGCCCGGAGAACGCGTAGTCGCGGGTGGAGCAGACAAAGTCAAGGAAGGTGGGCTGGTCAACGCTACACCATACAAAGAAACGGAGGAACGCTAATCATGGCGAACTTTTTCATTCGAAGACCGATCGTCGCGATTGTGATTGCGATTCTTACCGTCATCGTCGGTGCGGTCAGCATCGCGACTCTGCCGGTTGCGCAGTTCCCAAACATCGCCCCACCCGAGATCAGGTTGCAAGCCACCTACCCCGGTGCGGACGCGCAGACCCTCGAGCAAGCTGTCGCCACACCCATCGAGCAGCAAGTCAGCGGCGTGGACAACATGAACTACATGTACTCGCTGAACGCCACCGCGAACCAGCAAACAACATTGCTCGTGGATTTCGATCTCAAGACTGATCCGAACATGGATCTGATCCTGACGCAGTCGCGCCAGCAGTTGGCCAACGGTCAGTTGCCGCCCGAGGTAAACAATTACGGAATCACTCTCAAGAAGTCGACCACCGCGCCCCTGATGCTGATCGCGTTGTATGCGCCGCACCGCACCCATGATTCGAACTATCTGGCTAATTACGCCTACATCAATCTCAACGATCCCATCGCACGGTTATACGGCGTTGGCCAGACCCAGGTGTTCGGCTCTGGGCAATATGCCATGAGGCTCTGGGTAAAGCCTGATCAGATGGCCAAGCTTGGCATCACCGTAACGGACATAGCAAACGCGCTTCAGGCCCAGAACACTGTGAATCCGGCTGGTCAGGTCGGGGGCGAGCCGGCCCAGAGCAATCAGCAGTTCACCTATGCCGTGCTGGCTCAAGGCCGCCTGACTTCGCCGGAACAGTTCGGCAATGTCATCGTGCGCGAAGCACCGAATGGCGGAACCGTTCGGGTAAGAGACGTGGCCCGAGTTGAGCTGGGCACGCAGGATTACAGCCTGAAGGCTCGTTTGAATGGAAAGCCCAGCGCCGTCGTTGCCGTCTACCAGTTGCCCGGAACCAACGCGGTTCAAACGGTGGACGGAGTCCGGAAGCTCATGGCGCAGATGAAGCAGCGCTTCCCACAAGACATCGATTACACCGTTTCGCTCGACCAAACACTACCGGTCACAGAGGGAATGAAAGAGATCCTTGAGACCCTCGTGATTGCGATTGTGCTGGTCATCTTCGTGGTCTATCTCTTCCTGCAAGACTGGCGCGCCACCCTGATTCCCATGCTGGCCGTGCCTGTCTCTCTGATCGGCACATTCGTCATCTTCCCGCTGTTCGGTTTCTCGATCAATACGCTTTCGATGTTCGGCTTGGTGCTCGCCATCGGACTCGTAGTCGATGACGCCATCGTGGTCGTTGAAGGAGTACAGCACCACATCGAGGAAGGCTTGGCACCCAAGGATGCGGCCCAAAAAGCGATGCGCGAACTTTCCGGCCCCGTCGTCGGTATTGCTCTAGTCTTGGCCTCGGTGTTCGTGCCGACAGCCTTCATTCCTGGCATCACTGGCAGGCTGTATCAGCAGTTCGCCCTGACTATCGCCATCTCCGTAGTGCTTTCCGCGTTTAACGCACTCACACTTAGCCCGGCGCTTGCGGGGCTGTTGCTGAAGCCAAAGAAGCAGACTCGCGGACCGCTCGGAAAGTTCTTTGGCTGGTTCAACGCTTACTTTGAGCGCTCCACCGATAGCTTTGTCCGCTGGTCGGGAGACCTGATTCGCAAGGCCGGCGTGGTGATGGCGCTGCTTGTAGTCGCTAGCGGGGCAGCGTGGTTGTTTAGCAAACATCTGCCCACCAGCTTCCTGCCCGACGAAGACCAAGGCTACATGTATATCAACATGCAGCTCCCCAATTCGGCGTCTATGGAGCGGACAAGCGAAGCTGCGAAACAAGTGGAGGAAGTTCTCGCAAAGACGCCGGGAGTTCAGTACACCACAAGCGTGGTGGGTTTCAGTTTGCTCAGCTACGTCCGGACTTCGTATAACGCATTCTTCTTCGTAACCCTGAAGCCCTGGGAGGATCGCAAAACCCAGGCCGAACAATATCAAGCCATCAAGGCACATTTGAATCAGGAACTCAGGCAGTTTCCAGAAGGCACAGTTTTCGGTTTCTCACCCCCCGCGATCCCCGGGGTCGGTACTGCCGGCGGCGTGACGTTTGCCTTGGAGGACCGCGCTGGCAAGGATGTCAAGTTTCTTGCGGATAACCTGACCAAGTTCATGGCGGCCGCTCGCAAGCGCCCTGAGATTGGCCTAATCTCCACCACGTTTATCCCGAGCGTGCCGCAAAAATTCATCAATGTGGACAAGGACAAGGTGTTGAAGCAGGGGGTTAATTTAACCGACGTCTACAACACCATCCAAGCGTACATGGGCGGCTTGTTCATCAATTACTACAACGATTTCGGCCGTACCTGGCAGGTGTATGTAGAGGCCGAAGCGCCTTACCGATCGACGACCGACGATCTCGGACAATTCTATGTCCGCAACGGCCAGGGACAGACAGTACCTCTTACCGCGCTGGCAAAGTTTGAGACCCGCTACGGCCCTGAGTTCACCATGCGCTACAACGAGTACCGGTCCGCACAGATCAATGTTAGCGCGGCGCCCGGTTACAGCTCCGATCAGGCAACTGCAGCCCTGGAAGATGTTTTCAACCAAACCATGCCCCGCGAAATGGGCTTCGATTACATCGGAATGTCTTATCAGGAGCAAAAAGCACGTGAGGGAGTGCCGTCGTCAGTCATCTTCGGATTTTCGCTGTTGTTCGTTTTTCTGATTCTGGCGGCGCTCTATGAAAGCTGGACAGTGCCTTTCAGCGTGCTGCTCAGCACACCGGTCGCGGTATTCGGCGCCCTCGCTGCGCTCTGGCTGCGTCGCGTCGTGCTCGGCTTTTTCCTGCCTCAGTACCTGGTTCAAATCGAGAACGATATTTACGCGCAGATCGGCTTGGTGATGCTGATCGGGCTGGCTGCCAAGAATTCGATTTTGATCGTGGCATTTGCGAAAGAGGACTACGAACGCGGCATGTCCATCGTCGATGCGGCACTATCAGCGGCGAGGCTTCGCTTCCGGCCTCTGATGATGACCGCGCTCGCCTTTATTCTCGGTTGCGTGCCGCTCTGGACCGCATCCGGAGCAGGTTCTGTCGCGCGCCAGATCATGGGCACGGCGGTAATTGGTGGCATGGTGGCGGAGACTTTCATCGGCAGATTCTTTGTTCCGGCGATCTTCTATGTCGTTGAGAAATTGTCAGGCGCCGAGCGACGGAGAGCATTGCCACTCACGGCCGCCGAGGCGCCCAGTCAGGGGGACTAAATTATGAAGAACACAACACTCTTAGGAATTCTAGCCGTGCTGGTTCTGGAAGTCGGCTGCATGATGGGGCCGAAGTACAAGCGGCTGGCTGTAGATGTACCGCAGGAATACCGTGCACCCGCTCCGCAAGAGGCCTCGCAAGCCTCGTCGCTGGGCAATGAAGGATGGTGGCAGGTCTACCAGGATCCAGTTCTGGCACAACTGATCCACACTGCTATTGCGGACAACTATGACGTGCGCATCGCCGCCGCCCGCGTACTCGCGGCTCAGGCGCAAGTCGGGATTACCCGCTCCAACCAACTCCCGTCGGCGAGCGTCGGGGCGGATGTTTTCAGCCAGCAAAACGCCAAAGTGACAAAGCTGTTTCCCGCGTATCAGGTCAATGGCGGCGACCTGAATCTCTCGGTCATCTGGAATCTGGACTTCTGGGGGAAATACCGCCGTCAAACCGAGGCGGCTCGTGCCCAATTGCTCGCAACCGAGTGGGGACAGCGAGCGGTGCTGTCTTCGCTGGTCGCCAATGTAGCGACGGCTTATTTCCAACTTCGCGCACTCGACAGCGAACTCGAAATCTCGAAGCACACCCTGGCGTCGCGGCAAGAGTCCCTCAAGCTAACTCAGTTCCTTGAAAGCCATGGCTCGAACTCCGGATTGGACGTGAGCCAAGCGGAGCAACTCGTCTACACCGCCTCCGAGACGATTCCGGATCTAGAGCGGCAAATTCAGCAGCAGGAAAACGTGTTGAGTGTTCTGCTCGGCGAGAATCCCGAATCCATTCCCCGCGGACGCGCACTGACCGAACAGCCCGTCCCCCAGAACGTTCCGGCCGGCCTTCCCTCGGAATTACTCGAGCGCCGGCCGGACATCCGCCAGGCCGAGCAGATCATGGTCGCAGCCAACGCGCAGATCGGAGTCGCGAAAGCCTCATTCTTTCCCAACCTGTCGCTCACCGGACTGGGAGGGCTGGAGAGCAACGCCTTGCACCAGTTCATCACAACGCCGTCGGAGACCTGGTATGCGGCCTTCAATGTAAGTCAGCCTGTCTTCCAAGGGGGCGCACTCCGGTCTCAGCTCAGGCTTGCCCGCGCCAACTGGCAAGAATCAGTGTTCTCCTACCAGCAAACCGTTGAGAACGCCCTTGAACAGGTTTCCAATTCGCTCATCGCTTCTCAAAAAGATCGTGAGTTCCGCGAGCAGCAGGAGTTGCTTACGAATGCGGCGCAGCAGACCGACCAACTGTCCGAGGTGCTTTATAAGAACGGCGGTGCCAGTTATCTCCAGGTGCTGACCAGCGAGACGAATTACTTCTCCGCGGAACTCAACCTAGTGCAAGCTCAGCTCAACGAGCGATTAGCGCTCGTGCAGCTTTATCAGACCCTCGGTGGTGGATGGCAACAATAAGGAATGGATAAAGATGTTTAGGAGAATCCTGGTTGCGTACGACGCATCTCGTGAATCTGGATATGCATGATGAAACGGATAGCGCCTCTTTCAATCTTCTTTGCCGCGCTCATCGAGTTTGCGATCGAGCGCGCAAGTTTCGACCTGTGGATTGTGGCGGTAGTTGCGATCGTGACCCTACTCTGGAATCTCGTGGGACGAACGCTTCGCCCTGATGTGAACTCGAAAAAGCACGACCACAATGCGTCCACTTCCGGCGGATAGTTTGTATTTCGATGAACTGTCTGAGCACTAGATCGTCGCGTGTCGCTCCGTTGGGAGTAGGTTTTGATCGAGAGTTCGGGGAAAGGTAGTTTGAAAAATGAAAACAAAGTTGTTTTGTTCGCTCCTGCTGTTGGCTGCTGCTCTAGCGCCGGGTGCGCTAGCGGCTGCGGACGAAGGCAAAACTAATGCTCATACCGGGAGGGGTCAATTGCTCTTCACTCCAGTTGACGACCCCCCGGTCACGAATGTGCCAGCAGGTTCTGCCGCGGTGCCGAACGATCCGAAGCAAGTGCTGCAAGATTATGACTCATTAATGATTGCTCTCACACAGAAGTTCTCCGCCACACTCGCGACGATTGCAGAAGCTGCCAAGCGTGGCGAAGTCAGCAGCGAGCAGGCAAGAGAAATGAGTGCCGAGCAATATCAGCTTACCCACATGCAGTTTGAACTGCTCAGTCTGTGGCGTGGAATCGAAGAACAGGACTCGGCGAGAATTCCTGATGTTGAAGCAAAACCGAATTCAACGCAAGAAAGCGAAGTCGTAATGGTGGCGTTGCCGTTCTCATCCCTTCAACTCAACCCCTCTTTGGCTACGTATCTCAGTTTGACGTCCTCCCAAGTTGAAACTATCCAGCAAGTAATGATGCGGGAACAACATAGTCTCGAGCCTTTGATGACGCAGCTTCGAACTACACGAGAGAGGCTGCTTGCAATCGGCAGTGAACACTTAAATGCAAAGCAGGTCAAAGCTCTCGCCGATACAGAAGCAAGTCTGCTGGCAAGGCTGATCGTCGCGAACGCCCGCATGCAGTCCAAAATTTACAAAATTCTCAGCCCCGAGCAGCAACAAAAGCTCAGAGACCTCGAACGAACGCAGGGTGCAGCCCACGTCGAATAGTAAGTAAAAAGAGCAATCACTGTGAAAATGGGGAAGCAGCAATGACCCAAAGAGAAATTCGTGTCGGAATCGTCGGTGCAAACGCCCAAAAAAGCTGGGCGAGCATGTCACACGTCCCGGCCATCAACGGCGTTCCCGGCCTGAAGCTAGCGGCCGTGGCTACGAGCAACGAACAGAGTGCTCGGGAAGCGGCTAAAGTCTTCGATGCTGATCGCTGGTTTTCCGATCCCTTCGCAATGATCGCCAATGACGAGATCGATATCATAACCATTTCCGTCAAGGTGCCTGCACACCGCGAACTCGTTCTGGCGGCGCTCGAGGCCGGCAAAGCGGTTTATTGCGAGGCGCCCCTCGGGCGCACGATTGCGGAGACCGAAGAGATGGCGAGCGCGGTAGGTTCACTTCATACCGCGATCGGATTGCAAGGTCGGTTGAACCCAGCCGCGCGTCGTGCAGCCCAATTACTTTCCTCGGGAAGAATCGGACGGCCACTCAGCGCGAGAATAGTCGCCAGCATCGGCAGCTTCGGGCCGGACTTGCCGTCCGCGTATGACTATTTCAATAGAACATCTTCTGGTGCCAACCTACTGACCATCCCGGGAGGGCATACGCTCGATTTGGTGGAAGCGGTCCTGGGACCGATCATCGAGGTTGACGCCCGGACGGAGATTTTCTGGCCCGTCGTCAAACTCACGGACACCGGCAAGGAGAGCTTGCGCGAAACTGCCGATTACGCCGTCATCCTGGGAAAAACGCGTTCTGGTGCCGTATTCACGGCGGAGATTAGCGGCGGCGTAGCGCCGCAAGATGCTGGTTTCAGCTTCGAAATCAGGGGATCAGAAGGATCGCTCAGCCTGACCAGCGATCACCCCTATGGGTGCCAGGCTGGGGATCTTAAGCTGACGTCGAATGTCCCATTCGCGACACCCGACGAGCGCACGGTCTCTGGTGGGTTCATAGGGGCGGCGATCAACGTGGGAGAGGTCTACGCTCATCTTGTCCGCGATTTGCATGCGGGCACCTATAGCACGCCCGGTTTTGAGCACGCACTTCATAACGCCCGGCTCATCGAGGCGGTAAGGCGTGCCGGAGAACAAGGGGAGCGGCAATATATTATTGAAAGGATCGAAAGCTGCGATCTCTCTAGAAAATTTGCTCATCATGCCCAGTGAGCGAGTCTCCCAGCTCTGCCGCAACATACAAGAAGTACATGATGCGAAAAAGTTGCGTCCTAGGCGCGGACCGGGTAATTGATTACAAGACCGAAGACAATGCTCCGGCCCCAGCGGCCGGGTGGTCAGCATTCTCACAGTGACCGCAGACGGTGACATCGCAAACCGCATGTCACTCGGGAATGTTATATCAAGGTCTTTGACAGCACCGTGCTGGAAGCAATGGAGAAATTACAGGCACGAATTAACGAAATAGAATATAGAATGAATGACTCGATAGTCGGGATTGAAATTTAAGGGCGGCCGTAGCCAGCCCGACACCGTACTAGCGACGAGCCCGGCTTGCGATAGCCTTCTGCAGAGGTCGGACAATAGGCCAACAATGGCCACCACTTTGGAGAGCCATCCATGCTAAGCTATTGATACTACACGCCGGAGAGGTGGCAGAGTGGCCGAATGCGGCGGTTTGCTAAACCGTTGTACGGGCTAACACCTGTACCGAGGGTTCGAATCCCTCCCTCTCCGCCAGACCTTTAGTTTCTGCTATTTACACTACGTGACTACCAACTGACTACCAAATTCAGATCATTTGCCTCCGCGCGGTATTAAGCAGTGGAGGCAATATGGCAGTCACTCTCTATCGCCAGGTCGGCAAAGGCAAAGACCGGCGCTATCAAAAAGTCAATCTCGGTCGTGGGCGACGCCCCGCCGATCTCACCGGTCCCTACTTCCTGCGGTATTCGCTCGCTGACGGCACCCGTCCATGGGAACTCGTGGGCGACGACCTCGACTCGGCAATCGACGCCCAGAAGCGCAAGCAAGCATACTTCGAGGCTCTCGATGCAAACGTGCCAGTCGTGCAAGCCCAAGATGAAATCGGTCGGACGAAAATCACCGATGCCGTTTACCAGTGGTTCGCCGAGCTTCAGCTGTTTCAGGGCAAAGACCAGCAGGGAAAGAGCGAGAAGACGCTGCGGGCGTACAACTACCGTCTCGGATTCTTCCTCGACTTCACAGCGCAGAACAACCTTCGCTACCTAGACCAGATTGATCGCAAGCAGCTTCTGGGGTACGTGAAGTTCCTTCGAGAACATGACAGCGACCTCGATGACCGCACGGTTCACAACATCTTTGAAACCCTGAACACGTTCCTGCGGACACGGGACATTCTCATCGCCGGCAAGATTCTGGCGGAACTTGACTACGCTGAGAAGCCACCGAAGCCGTACACGAAGCAGGAACTCAAGGACATGTTTGCAGCCATGAACGACGAGGAGAAACTGCTCTACGGTCTGTTCTTGAATTCCGGTGTTCGGGATGCGGAGATGCAGAACACGGAATACGCAGACTTCAACTTGGAGAAATGCACACTGCATGTTCAGCCAAAGGCGTGGCGGAAGTTCCGGCTCAAAGGTAAGAGCAAGAAGAAATCCGCCAAGGACAGATTCATTCCGATTCCGGCAAAGCTCGTCTGGAAAATCAAAGACAGAATGAGAGAGCGGAACGCTCAGCCGCACGACCTAGTGTTTCCCAACGGTGAAGGCAAACCTGACGGTCATTTCCTGCGCAAGCTGAAGGCAATTGCAAAGAAGGCGGGCGTCGAAGGCGCAGAGCTTCACCGCTTCCGCAAGACCTACGCCGACACGCTCCACGAAGAAGGCGTCTCGGTGAACACCATCCGAATTCGCCTCGGGCACGAGTCGCTGGACGTAACGCTCGCCTACCTCAAAGGCAAGGATGCTGAGTCGGAAGAGGCTCAGGAGCACGCAAACAGCAGCAGCTTGGCAGTGTATGCGTAAAGCTGCTCAAATCAAAAAACGCCACAGCGGGAGATCTTTGCCGGCAACGCCTGGATCTCCCGTTCTCATCTTTACCCCGACAGTTTCCGGTTTGCTCGCCGTTCGGCAGGACGCGCTATCGTAATTTCTTGGTGCACAGTATTTCCGGCAGCACGTGCGGTCTCGAAGTGGCTCGGACTCCGCAAATAGGAGGATTGAATGGCGCAAGTATGGTTAGTCACAGGTAGTTCTCGCGGTCTGGGTCGCGCAATTGTCGAAGCGGGCCTTTTGGCGGGCAATAAGGTGTTGGCGACAGCTCGCGACATTGAGTCACTGCGTGAGCTATCGGAGCGCTACGGTGACCAGGTGAAGCTCTTCGAGCTGGACGTGACCGACGAGTCGCTAGCTGCCGGTGCGGTGAAGACGGCAATCGATACGTTTGGCTCGCTGGACGTTGTTATCAACAATGCAGGATATGGCAATCTCTCGTCTGTCGAAGATACGCCGATGTCCGATTTCCGTGCACAGATAGAAACCAATCTCTTCGGGACAATCATCGTGACGAAGGCAGCTCTCCCGTACTTTCGCGAAAGGAAGGAGGGCCATTTCGTTCAGTTTTCCTCGATGGGCGGAAGGATCGGACCCCCAGGGCGCGGGCCTTATTCGGCGGCGAAATGGGGTGTCGAAGGTTTTTCCGAAGTATTGTCGCGCGAAGTGGCGCCCCTAGGCATCAAGGTCACCATCGTTGAGCCGGGTGGCTTCCGCACGGACTTCGCCGGAAGTTCCACCAAACTGAGCGAAGGGCATCCCGACTACGATTCGACTGTTGGAGCAACCGCCAGGTTTCAGCGCGACTACAACGGTAAGCAGCCCGGTGATCCGAAAAAGGCGGCTCAAGCGATCGTGCGACTGACGCAGGAACAGAAACCTCCATTGCGACTCTTGCTCGGCAGCGATGCGTACAACGGAGCGGAGAAAAACGACCTTGCACGATTAGAAGAAGCGAGAGCCTGGAAAGAACTCAGCCTGTCCACCGATTTCTAGTCGGAGCATGGCATGGCAGCATGCCCAGAGTAGGCGCGACAAAGTATATCCAGAGAGCGTGCCAGTAGCCTATCCGCGCCCTGACGCTGGCGCATCAGCGCCAGACGATGACCCTCGGACGGTAGACTCGAGCTCAGGGCCGCTTGTCGAAAAACATATAAAGCGCTACGATCCGGCCGTCCCGCGCGATGACGAAGTCCCTCCCGGAATAATCTGGCACTTCACCAGGGCGTCCCGATATCCATGGAACCATCCCTGCATCGCAATATTCCTGAGGAGGGGCAGTCACTTGATATCGAAAGTCAGGATGAGTCGCCTTGACCGCGCCAGCGATGCGATCGATCGCGTCGCGGCCACGGATGGCGCCCTTGCTGGGATCGTAGAACACGCCATCTTCGGCCCAGAGCTCGTCGATGGCCGCACGCCGACGCACGGGATCGTTTTCGCCGAACACGTCGCGAAGATTTCGGATCAGTAAGTCAGATATGCTATAAGACATCGCTCGTCTCCTTACTTTCTTAAAAAAGCCACCACAAATCGCCTCACGGATGGTTATCAACCTCATCACTTACGGTTCTCACCCCATCGAAACCGTGCCTCATCCTCGCCTGTATAGTCAGGATCAAGATAGATGTGCAGACTCGATATTCGGCCATCCCGAAACTTGAACACGTTGCAGAAACGCCCGCCAGGGGTTTCGCCGCCTGCCCACGACTTACCAAACATTCTGCCCTGTGACGTGCCTTCAACGATGAGATAGTCGGCTGAAGGAATGAAATTCAAACGGTCATAGTCGTGCTGAATGTATTCCAGGACGCCTTCGAATCCTTTAACCCATTTCAAGAAACGAATTCCGTCCAAATCCAAATCCGAACTTAGGGAAATAAATTTCCGCATCTTCATGGAACAGTTCAAGAACGTCCAGTCGTCCCTGGTCAGCTCTCGTGAAATATTCGCGAGCGATCTTGATCTTCTCTTGATCATTCGGAACCATTCGTCCTCCTTTCTCTTCTCAGCCGATGTCCTTAAGAAGGGCAGGCGAGATTAGCCTCATCCGCGAGAAGAGCTCTAACGACCGTTGCGGGGCGCGCCTAGCAGCTGCGTCTCCCACAGGAATACAGAACCGGTGGCGCCGGCATGGTCGACAAAAAGCTGAGCGACTTCTCCAAGGCGCTCTGTGCGCGCCCAATCACGCTGAAGTTCGCCCGCCATACCGAGCCAGGTAATGGGTTGAGCTCCCGCAGCCACCATGCGCCGGATTGCCATATCGTGTGCTTCAGGAGAGACGCCGCCCGAGGCATCGGTGACGACGTACACGTCGTAGCCGTCACCCATCGCATGGATAGCGGGCATCGCAAGACACATCTCTGTCCAGAGCGCGGCCATGACGAGCTTCTTCCGGCCCGCCTTCTCCACAGCCTCGACGACCCGTTGGTCCTCCCAGCAGTTGATAAAAGTACGGTTAATCGTCTTTTGGTCCGGAAAAACTGCTTGGACTTGTTTGAAAATTAGTCCACCGCGTTCTTCATTGACCGTGGTGAGAATCGTCGGAATGCCATACGCTCTTGCGGTTTTGGCTAGAGCTGTGACGTTATTAATCACGATTGTAGGGTCGTGACTGTTGACGTTTGCCAACTGGAAAGGTTGATGGTCAATCAGGAGTACGACACAATTCTCCGGCGTCAGAAGAGCGTCGAGACCAACTTTTGCGAACGTTTGCATGATGTATTCCTCCTTAATACCTGCGAAATGCCGCCATCGGCGAAGAGCACGATGCCGGTTACAAAATCTGAATCCTCGGAAGCGAGGAAGACGGCGTCAATGGATCGAGACCTAGATCGTTGCCTGCCTCGACGTTTAGCCTCACGTGTTGCCATGGCCGTCCTCACTAAAAACGATACGTAATCCATGGACTGATGTAGCTTTCAGTGGTCGTTGCGTGGACTGACCGTTCCTCAAACTGCCCGTTGAACACAAAAATGTAGTTGAAGTGCAAGGAAAGGTGCGGATTCAGCGTCCATCCAACTTCCACAATTGGCCGACTCCCTTCGTAGTACCCTGGTACTCCGTTGCTCGGAACGATCAGATTCCCAGGAATTCCGTACAATCCGTCTTGCTCGCTTTCGCGCCAGTAGAAACCCCACCCGGTCGAAACGGAGACATTTCGTCGCGGAGCCAGCGTCAGTGTCGGTTCGAGACGAATCGAATTGCTCGGCCCGAGAAGTTGTGCCCGTCCCGAATACTCACCACTCTGAAAGAAGGAGTTAAAGGTTCCGAGATTCGGACTCAATCGGTTCCGGTCCCCACTCGCGACGTCGAAGTCAATCTTGACGCGGGGATTCCATCGACCAGCGAATCCGCGCGAGGCTTCGGCCACGACTCTCCAGGCGCGAATGTTGCCTGCACCGAATCTGCCGAATTGGTACATGCCTTCGAAGTCGTACGACCACAGTCCATTTCGCCAGAGCCTGGCTCCCACAGTGTGACGAAGTTCGTTTGCGACGCCTTTGTCGAAGCTTGCGTTTTGCAGATCCCAGCCGAGGTAGTAAGCGTCCACTGATGCGTGCCCAACTCCGGTCCGTGTAACGTAGGCGCCCCAGACGCTAAATTCGTGGTGCGACGAGTCATCGAATATTCCAGGTGTCGTCGTTACTGGACGCGCCACCCAAGCATCGAGGCGCCACGCTCCCGTTTGCGCGATCGCGCGCACGCCGTCGAAGCTCAAGGGAACGTTCGGGCCTTCGCGCAACGCATATAGGCGTCCGGATCCAACCGCAATCTCCTGCCGTCCCGTTCGTACGCTCACGTTGACGCGATCTCGTTGTATGAGCCCTAGTTCCACAAACCCCTGATGCAGATCCAGCTTGTCTACATCGGTGACCGGTTGCGGTCCACCGACGCGACCGTTCTCGAACGAGCTGTTCAACTCGGTCCACAGTCTCAAGCGCGACCCTAGATGAATGTCCGCATGCAGCAAGTACCGCTGCAAGAGATATCCATTCGGGCTCGGCACGCTCAAGCCAAAGTCCTGGTTGCCAAACTTCTCATATGTCTCGCGCGCCTCTCCGCCGAATGAAACGAAGATTCCACGAGCTAACTTCTCGTACTTGACAATGTCCCATGGATCGCTGTGGCGACTCGTATCGCTGAGGAATTGCCAGTCTTCGTCGTATGTCGGCAGTGGATACCTGCGCGCCGGGTCCGGCGTCAGAGTTTGGGCCATGGCCGGCGAAGCCGCCAGAACGGCCGACGCGACAAGAACAAAGCTGCAGGTAGCGAGATAACATTTCAGTCCTTCTCGACGAACAATTGAGACGCTTCGACGCAATTCCGCTCCCGCAGTCAGCGCACCTGCGCGAAGCTCTTGCGCAGTTCGACAACGAAGAGTTCGGGTTGCTCAAGCGCGGCGAAGTGACCGCCTTTCGGCACCTCGTTCCAGTAGAAGAGTTTCGAATAGGTCTCGTCGCCCCACACCTTCGGCGGTGTGAAGAAGTCACCCTTGAAGATGCTCACTGCGACGGGTAGGTCGATGGGCATGCGGCCAAAGTCCTTGCCCCAGCTCTCAAAATAGAGGCTCGCAGAAGACGCGGCGGTGTCAGTCAACCAGTAAAGGCTTATGTCATCCAACATGTGATCGACCGAGATAGCCTCCGCGGGATCACCTTTGTTATCGCTCCAAGCCTGAAACTTTTCGTATATCCACATTGCTTGCCCAACCGGTGAGTCAGCAAGACCGTACCCCAGTGTTTCGGGACGGGTGGCCTGGATGAAGCCGTAGGCGGCACCGTCGCTACCATATTTAGCGAGTTGAGCAAGCGCCGATTGTTCGGCGGCTGTATAGCCGCCGGGCGGCGGTGGCGGAGGCGGAAAAAGAATCGGAAGATTCAGATGAATGGCGGCAAGCCCTGATACATGCTGCTTGGCCATCCAACTCGTCACACCAGCACCCCAATCGCCTCCTTGTGCGACGTAGTGGTTGTAACCCAGACGAGCCATCAAGACTGCCCATGCGTTGGCAATCCGCGGAAGGCCCCAGCCAGGTTCGGTGGGCTTGTCAGAAAAACCAAACCCGGGCAAGGATGGGATAACAACGTGAAAGGCATCTTCGGCTTTGCCGCCATGGACCGTCGGGTCTGTCAGAGGTCCAATGACCTCGAGAAACTCGATGATCGATCCGGGCCATCCATGCGTCAGGATCATCGGCAACGCATTCTCGTGCTTTGATCGGACGTGAATGAAGTAGATCCCGAGTCCATCAATTTGCGTTCGAAATTGCGGCAGCCCATTCAAAGTGCTCTCAACTCGACGCCAGTCGTAGCGCGCGCGCCAGTAATCAGCGAGGGCCTGCGCCTTGGCGAGCGGTACCCCCTGAGACCAATCCGTTACGGGTTCCTTGTTCGGCCACCGAGTGTTGGCAAGCCTCTTTTTGAGATCGTCGAGTGCCCTCTGCGGTACGTGCACGGTGAAGGGTGAGAGGTCCTTCGTCGCCGCCTGCAGCACGAGCAACGGGGCCTTCTTGCCGCTTTCCTGAGCCCTTATAGGCTCGAGCCCCGCTAACAACAAACCGGCGCCACCGGTTACAGCCGCGGTGCGTACGAACTTACGCCGTGAGCTGACGGGTACTGCTATTTCTGCTCTGTGTTCTAAACCGTCCATCATGAGTTGCTCCCAATCCTCCGTTTCAAATTTGGTGCGCTGCGGAGCACTTGCGCAGGGTTCAGACCACAGCCAGATCGCTAGGCTCGCCGTGACCTGAAGGCGTTTCGCAGCTCGTCGGTGAAGAGCTTCGGCTGCTCGAACGCAGCGAAGTGCCCGCCCCTGTCTAGCTCGTTCCAGTAGAAAAGGTTTGGCCACAGTGCCTCAGCCCAGGCTTTTGGCGGGACGAATATCTCGTG